>JAABUK010001824.1_pt1 | contig 39872 bp, 62 predicted proteins | sample 5559141 | NCBI WGS metagenome assembly JAABUK01 (sample SAMN10711869, study PRJNA513367) | rock metagenome | isolation source: Antarctica rocks | place: Antarctica: Victoria Land, Pudding Butte nord | collected 2016-01-03 | reverse complement strand
CCCAAATCACACAACCCCCCCCCCCCCCCCCCCCCCCAGCAATGAAGTTTGAACAAACTGGGCCCAGTAGTCTTGCACATCAAGAAAGTCTTGATGTTGTGTTAGTTGGCAGGGCTCATGCTGGCATCCAAGTACTGGAGATCTTACATGCATGCTACACTACTGTTCATTCACTGATGCAAATGGTGTTGTTCTTCAGCAGCTCAATCAGCAGATGATGCATGGCTGTTGTTGCAAAGCGTGAAGAATACATGGAACACATCTCAGATGTGTCTGAAACCCAATGTAAACTCTAAGTAGGACATACTCCAGACAGTTAAACATATGGCCGCTTGAGCATGGTAGCCACCAGGGGTCACACAAGGAGCAGCTGCCCTGGCAGTCACAGTAGCACCTCGAACAGCAGCTGCCAGTCATGCACCACTTACGCTGCTGTCTAAAGCCAGCTTTGACAGTCTTGCTGGGAAGATAACAATAATATTAATAATATAATAACAACAATAACAACCATAATAAAAATAACAAGAGTAATCATAATGATCATGACAATAACAGTTGCTCTCCGGCTCATGATGAGCTAGTTCGTGCGGGATGAGTCCTGTCGCTCCAAAGGCGTCTGTCTTGCGCATCTGTGCAAAATTTACCAGTCCGGCAGTTTCGACAGTCAAAACAAGAGAGGAACAGAGAGTGCAGGTCACAGCCTCACCGGCAGCTGTCCTGAAGTCGTCAAGGGCATGTACGTCGCATTCTGGCAAGCCAGCAACGCACTTCGGTCACCTTGGCAGGCACCACCGTTGGGGCAGGCCGCCATGTAAGTGCTGTTGGGCGCTGAATGCCAATACCCCAAAGCTGGCACAACAGTGGCTCCCCCTGAGCAGTTTGCGTTGGCCGGGCAGGGGGCGATGCAGTGTGGTGCAGTGGGGGTGAAGGAGTAGGTGGTGGCTGGGCATGTCATGCAGGTGTCGTTGCTAGGCTGGACTTCACCAAGGGTGCAGGCGCGCACTGTCAGGGGTCTTGACTCTGGAGGGACCTGCACATCTCACAGCCTGAGTTGCTTGGGAGTTTTCGGAAGGCAGGAGAGTCTTTGCTTCATGCCTTCCAGCTGCTGGCAAACAAGGTGGTGATGTCAACTGGTGGACTGATGCTGTAACTGGTAGACGGGAGCCACAACTGGTAGACTGAAGCTACAACTGGTAGACTGAACCTTCAAGTGGTAGACTGAAGCTATGACTGGTAGACTGAAGCTACATCAAATGCCACACCAACAGATGAAAGCACCAGATGTAGAGATAGGAGTGGCTGACAGCATACGCCTGCCTTGCAGACACGCCTGATATGACAATCTTCTTGATGTATACTGCACTGAGAGTAACAGTGTCTTGGGGGAAGACTTTTATGCCAAAATAGCCATTGATGCTGCCCTAACACACTTACCTGACTGGTTGGGTAGTCGGGCAATGAGACCGTGAGAGTGTATGGGCCAGGCACTGCCCTGAGCATCATGTCAGTGATGGTGATCACCCCAAGTGGGTCTGCATATGCCTCAGTCTGTCCGTAAAGCAGAGGGTCTGAGCCATTGGCGCTGCTGCTGTTGTTGACTGCCACACTCACAGAGGCCCTCAGAGTGCCTAAATAAAACAATTAAACACCAAGCTAATGAAACAAGAACTTATCAAATCAATGAAACAGTTAAGAATTGCAAAAAGTAGAGTTGCGCAGTTTTGTGTGTGATGCTATGTATCCGCATACAAGGACACGCAGTTCTGTTGAGTTCAAGTCTGAGAAGCCAATACTGTGAAAAGGTGAGTCGTTGGCACAATGCAGAGCCGACTCTTGAAAGATTTTAGACCTCTGCATGAAGCACAAGGATAGTGTCTTTGGGCAAACTGCATCAAGACACGCATTCAATGCAGTTGACACGCTTTGGAAGGCACGTGAAGGATGCTGCAAGCTTTGCATCTCACCTGATGTGACATTCAAGCCACCTTGGTCCAGAACATAGATGGTCAACGGCAGCTTGACATTCCCATCACTAACATAGTTAGTCATTGGGGCCACATCCAGCACAATGGAAGCTGGCAAAGAAGCTACTGAAGTACCATATCCATACAGCGCCAGGGTGCTGTTCTTGCTCACAGTGTTGTTACTCCACAAAGAGCCCGGGCAAATGGAAGTTAGGTTGCTGGCAGGTGTCTGGGCATTGCAACTGAAGGCGGTGGTGCTTGTGTTGGTAGAGAACATGACAGCGCCAGCATCACTGGCAAAATTCCCATGGTAGCTATCAGCAGAGGAGGTAAGAAGTGAGCAGTTGCCAGCCTGCTGAGCAAGCTGTGGGGATTGCGCTGACCATGGAAATGTGTCATCTGGGGAGCCTGCATTTCCAGAGAAGCTATGACTGTACAGGGACTTGACCACGTTATGACTGTGCAGGGACTTGAGCATGCCATGACTGTACAGGGACCTGACCATGCTGTGACTGTACAGGGACTCAAGCGTGCTAGGACTGTACAGCGACTTGACCATGCGATGACTGACCATGCTATGACTGTACAGGGACTTGACCATGCTATGACTTTACAGGGACTTGACCATGCAGTTGGGCAGATTGCTGTTTGTCATGCTCAGCAAAGCCTGTCCTGCGTGTAACATTTGCTGGATCCAAGTGCAAGTGCAGTGCAATGCTGTGCTCAAGTATATATTTCAATGCAAGTTGAACTATTGAGTGCAAAGTGACCAAAGGCAAGAAGGTATATGCAGCATGAACAGCTACCACTATCTCATCGGCTGCATCGCTCTCTGCACCTCATGCATACTCGAGTGGGCAAGGCTACAGCAGGGATGACCTGGCACAAAGCATTGGTAGGTATACGCAACAGCGCCTCCGCGAGATCCAGCATGGTTTAGCTCAAAGTGGTTGCTTGCCAGTACTGTTGCGCCCCCGTTGAAGGCACAAGCCCCGCCATCACCCTGTGCTGTGTTTGACATGAAGGCACATGTGGTGATGTTTGACAGCGTAGCACCATTGCCATCGACAAAAATGGCACCTCCATCAACGCCAGCCCTGCACTTGTGCAACAGGCTTTTGGCCAATGCAGTGCTGAGCCAAGCAAAACCTGTGAAAGAGAACACAAGAAATGCATGGCTGAAATATGCAGCATGAGATAAATGACAATGGATGTCAATCAAATGGGTGGGTAATGTGTTTGTTGCTTTGGACACATGACCCTTGCCATAGTCCATATAGCACTATGTTGGATGCTTTTGCAAAAAGTTCACAGGCAGGGCACTACTGACAGCAAAGTATATTTAACCCAACGCAAGCTTTCTTACCAGTTATTGCTGAACAAACACTCTTCCGTGCTGATCAACAGGCCCATGTCAAAGTAGCCCCCACCCCCCGCCTGTTGAGCTTCATTCCAGCTAACAACGGTTGAATCTCTCATGGCAAAGGATTGGCAGCCATTGCAGTACACAGCTCCCCCATGGGTCACAGCCTTGTTGCCATTCAGCAAGCTGCCATTTGTGACTGCAATAGCTGTGCCAGCACCCCCATACACTGCCCCTCCAATCAGAGCAGTACAGTGTGTCATGTTAGTTGCGCCTATCAGCAGTCCTGCCTGGCCAGTGTCAACCAGAGCAATGGCACCGCCCTCGTGGGCTGCTACATTGTTGGAGAATGAGCTGTCCCACAGCAGTGTGGTATCGACAGCTTTCAGATGCAGCCCAGCACCCTGTCTAGCATAGTTATCCTCAAAAGCGAGCCGGGTCAACACTGCTGTGGAAGCTGATTCTATGCGCACACCAGCCCCACCCAAAAACGGATCTAAAGAGGGCTGAGACGTGCATGTATGGTTGCTGAAAGTGCAGTCTCTGACATCAACTACTATGCCATTTATAAGGGTGTCAACATCGCCTAGGAAGCTGGCAGCCTCAGTGTTTGATCCAACTAAAGGGTCAGGACTAGTGATGGCATAGGACCCAAAGGCAAAGCTCAAGGCGCCTGAAGGTAATGATATTGAGCTGTCACATTCCCCATCTTGCACATCAACAAAGCAGAGCCCTGTACCCAAACTGTCTTTGAAATGACTGAAACTAGCTCCAGCACAGCGACAAGACTCAAACATCACATCGCAATTGGATTCACTTGGTTGGCTGAACTTGGACTGGCTGATGTTTGAGGTTTCAATAAAAACAGATGTGAGCTTGAGCTCTAAGCCGTAGGCATAAATGGCAGCACCCTTGTTGGCTGTTGCCACGTTCTGCTGGAAATCGCACCCACTCACAACCACATTTGCAACACCCCAGGTGCTCAAACCCCCACCTGCTACAGCAGAGTTGCCGATCAAAGTACAGTTCAGCAAGGTGAAGTGCTCTGATGCAGTTCCTTGGCTGCCTACAACAATGATGGCACCACCTGCACCATTGCTGCCTGCTGGCATATCTGTGGTAGCTGAATTGTTCACAAACAGACAGTCTGAGATTGTGTAGGTGCCGCTGAAGTAATCTGCCTCGTCAGGATCCCAGACCTGACTCGTGATGGAGATTGCACCCCCAGGTGGGTTCTCAGGGGATTGCCCATCAGTCTCTGCTGTGTTGTTGTGAAACTGTGACTGATGTATTGTCACATTTGGGGCTGAAATGTAGAGCAAGCCCCCATTGCTGAAGTTGCAGCCGCGGATGTCAATGGAAGTCCCTAGTTGAGTGATGATGCTGGTCTGAGTCACGTTTTCAAAGGTTGTGTTTGTCATGCTGACAGAGCTGTGCTGTACAGCTACTGCTGTGAATGCGTTGCTGAATGAGGAATCACTGATCCAGACACTTGCTGGTGAAGAGACATTGAACTGGAACAGCGCTCCCTCCTCAATTGTACAGTTGCTGCTGAACATGTTGCTGATATTGACAGATCCAGTATTGCTGAACACGCTAAGAGGTTGCGGCAGAGCTGTCCAGTTGCTGGCATTGATGTTGCTGAAGTGAGAGTCTGTGAGGGTGATACTGTAGTCCCCTTCAAAATACAGAAGTGGGCTGTACAGTGCCACGTCGCTGGGGTGGTACTGCTGCAGCTCCACTCCTACAAAGACAGCACAGCATGCTTTGCTTCAGCCGATCAAAACCAGATGACGCCCAGCAAATGAGCAAAGGCTGGCCCCCAAAGACTTGTGTCACGACTTTCCAACGTGAGCTGTGGAGGCAAAAGGCTTAGTCCTGGGTATAGCTCTCAGTGAGGTGCTCGAGAGTGCCTTTACAGAGCCGAAGGTGCAGGCAGCTCAAAAAGCCTCACCGGTAAAGGAAGAGGCATAAGAAAGCAGACTGGCGTCGGCATACACCGTCAGGTTCTGCTCCCCGGTGGCGTCGCTGAAGCAACTCATAGACGCTGCAGTGTACACAAGCACCTGGGACGGGTCCCCTTCAATGTTGACGCTACAACGCCAAGAAGCTGAACCAGTCAGTCGCACGGCGAACAGCAACGCGATCACTCTTGCCTGAGTAGTGTTGCCATGAGATGGCATGGTCGCATCAGTTAACAACGGTGGCCTCTGCACGTTGACCCTCCACCCCACGGACTGCCGCGGGTCGCAGCGCGGGGCGTATCCTTCCCAGAAGAAAAGTTTCCCACCAGATCACAAGACCTAGGTGACGAACGAACGCACAGCAAGTCCTAAAGCACTGCACCAAAACTCTGCGTCGAGGCATGAGCATGAAATCCATATGCGCAGATCAAAGTAGGTTTGTGTGCTATCGGCTCTGTCAAACGTGTTGTTGCCTGAATTGAGACAAGAACAGACCGGGGTGTCTACTCCAAGGCAGTACTTTGACCTATTCGGCAGGGATCGTTCGACTCCGTGCTGCTGATCGGGCAGCGCGTCCTGATGCGGACGTTGTAGAATTTACATGCGGCGATTTGAAGATGCGGGAGCGGTGAGCGCAGCCTGAACAACTTGTATTGGACTCCGTGTCCCTTGATTACTGATCTTTACCCGCTTGATCCTTGCCCTCGCATTCGTAGACCGGGACAATACAGACTGCGCTTGTCGGGCTTTTCGCCCGCAGGCTGCTTCCTGCTAACCCTTTTCCATACCTTGCGGAAGTTGCCTCAGGCTCTGCAGACCAAAAAGGTGTTTGGCAACTCACAGATCGCCAGGTGTGGTTGCCGTTCCACAAAGTAGCTGCATCAGCCATTCGCATTGCAAGAACTACTTTGACAGCACCTGTTGCCAATGTAGGTCGTAGAAAAGCTGCAAGATGGGGGGTCAGCAGTTGTTGCAAGCACAGCAACTGACCTGGCAACACTGTCACTGTTTAACAATGCTTGGGGTCTTCCTCATGTGCTTGCATGCGTTTGCTGCAAAGGTGAGCTATCACAGACTGCACTGACTATGGCTGGTCCCTCAGTGGCAGAACAGATCTGGTCTTTGACACCTTCCGACTTGACAGTCTGTGCTCAAACATTCAGCAAATTTGAAAACAAGATAATGTGTTTGTCAGGTGTGGACGCTATACGCACGGTATTGGCCAACAATCTGCCGGCCTCCTACTTCCCTACCTTTAGTCCCTCTGATCCTGATGCTGACGGCTATTCAGTGCATGTCTTGCCAAGCTTACAGGTACATTTGCAGACAGCTAGACATATCACAGCTCCAGGCCAGCTGCACAATGTCAGTAATATATGTTCAGTCTTCCACAAGCTCATGCCTGTCCAGCTCAGGCTTGCTTGCTGCTTCAAGTGCATGTCTTGTGAACTTTGCAGCCTGTGACCAAACTCGGCCTACTGCAGTATTGTCTGCTGGCATGTCTATGCTCTTGATTGCGTGAGGGGTATGGTAACTGTATTGGCCTTGCCAGGGATTGCTTGCAGGCCAAAAGTTTCTCAAAAGCTTCACCCTGTGAACCAGGTAGATTTGCTTGTGTTTTCACTTTTTGGGTCTATGATGCAAAGGTACTATTCTGTCTGAGTTATACCAAGACAGACACTCCCTGTACTTGTCTGCAGTGTGCAGCACAACAGCACATGCCTTCCTCGTAGATATTGCATACCTATATACCAAACATGCCTTCATGAAGGTTGTGTGGCGCAGGGCCGGTGTGTCAGCTATCAGCCAGACTGGCAACCCTTCCCACTGCTGGAAGTGCGTGCAGATGTTATAGTCGTAGGCCCAGTCCCTTTGATGGCCATTGTCAAGCTGGCGCGCCTGATTGTCAGAGATGCAGCAGACATGACTGCTAAAGGCCACTATGCACAGGCCTTGGTGATGCAGGTGTGCATCTGAAGCATATGCAGTTGCTCTCCTTTGTCAACCTCTGATCACGTTGCCAGATCGCCTGCTTCTGACCATTAATGTATCGCGGCAAGTTTTGGATCCCGTCACTGCATAAAGCTCTGCAGCAATGCATATCATAGACTTGTAGTTTCGTGTGATAGCAAACAATGCCTGGATACAAGCTCACATTCAAGTGCACGCCTGTGCATGCCTGCATGATGCAACAGTTGCTGTGCATGCTGTCCACTATAGGAGGGCTCCAGATCATTGCTGTTTAAGCAGGCTTGCACAGTACATCAAACAAGGCCAACTATCCTGTGTTTAGAGCAAACTGCCTGCTTCTTGCATGCAGGCGCCCCCACAAGCAAATGGAACCATTCCTTTCTATACGCAACTCAGCCTTGAGCAGCTGTCTGACAAGGAAGACAGTGTCATGCAGCTGCTGGCCGGCGGGATGCAAGACAACAGCTGCATTGTTTGCAGCATGGTCGTGGCTGTTCAAGTTCCTAAGACAGGGTAAACTGAACATCCAGCATGTTTGCAGCGCTTTGTGGGTCTGTCAATGCTGTCTGCTGTCCATGACAGATGTGCGACCGACTACCCAGGACTGCCAGGCGCAGGTTGTGATGCCAGCTGAATGCAAATTGCTGCCAAACTTCATGACTTGCTCTGTCTTTGACATGATGTGCACCTTCACAGCTGATCACGCGTCTGTGCCTTACAGAGCAGCCAAGGGGCGTAAAGAATGGAGGCACATGCCGGCCACCAAGTCCTATCATCTGCATGTCGGTATGCAAGCTGCTCCTGTTTTTAGCAATAATCTCCCGCCCATCGACAGCCTGACCGTGGCCCCACATGATGCTCTGTTCACTGGTTTGTTCCTACAAGAAGCAGCAGCCAGGCGCTACATCAGCCTGAACATGGCTGTCTCGCCGTACAGGTAACAATGCTCCTCCGTTTCACCAGCAGGATCAATCAGAATGCTCTGTATCGAAGCATGAAACAACCGCAAGCTGTGGCTTGCAACCACAAGCATGTATTGCCTCCCTGCTCCTTGTGCAGTGCTGAAAAACCTGCGCAGCATGAAACAAACAAGCTGACACTCAGATGCATTGCGCCAATCCTGATGATCTCATGGAACCCTCTGGACAGCTTTGCATCATCTGTGCTTTTGGAATCGGCAAAGCATACATGCTGCGCCCATCACAATCAAGCCTGCCCTGCACCTGTCCTTCGTATTCCCCCACATGCTATGCAACTCCGTCGCTGGCAAGTGCATCACGCTGTTGCTGCCAATGCATTTCTGTGACATGCTCCATAGCGGTTTTTGTGACTGACTGTCTAATCTGCATGCAGTCAGGTGCTACCCAACATGACCATCATGCTGCAGCAGCTGGCGCTGAACTACGCTGCAGGCCAGGTCATGTGGGCATACAACACCCTCATGCTACTGGCTTTCATGTTGGACTCCCGCCTCACAGGGGCTGTCCCAGGGCCAGACCCCGACCTTGACCCCAACGGCCCTGCCAGGGCTGCTCTGGGCCTGGCAGGGCTGCCACAGCTGCTGGACCTGGTTATTGCACATGAAGACAGGCTTTGCACTGCAGCACAGAAGGAGTATAGTCAGCGTCTGGAAGGCAGCTCAGACTCGAGGTCAGATTCAGGCTCGGGGTCAGATTCAGGCTCAAGGTCTGCATCAGACTCAGATACTGAGGCAGACTCAGAATCACGCAGCGTAAGAGATGTCCGTGTCCAGGTGGATAGCTCAGCTGAGTCACAGTCTGATGCAGAGCCCAGACTTGCCTCTCCAGCAGCTTCTTTAGGGCCCCTGCTCATCAAGATGCAGAACGGCATTGCTGCGACGCTGACTGGAATGGCGGAGGAATTGCAAACCCTGCAGTGGTTGATTGACCGCTTGCAGGCCGATGCATCCTTGTCGCCTGAAGTGCGTCTTCACTCCTGCACTGCATACACAGACATGCCAGCACTGATTGCCATGTATCTATCACATGTGCGAGAAGCCTTATCCACCCATATGCAGTGACAGCATGCACTACACTGTCTATTGACACAGTGCCGCAGGCTGCATGATGGCAAAGGCTGAACACCATTTGAACATCGCCTTGTTGTTTGCCTGCTATATTTAGTGTAGTGCGATGCGTGCTCCTTGCGGCCTGTCAGGCAGAGATGCAACACTCCTACTGTTACTGCTGCATGTGCTGAACAAATTGTGCATTCTTGCCCTATGTGCTGCACTTCTCTGGATAGCAGTCAGTGCCAGCATCAGCCTGACATGTTGATCTGCAATTCAGGTCCAGGACAAGTTGATGCAGCACCTGCACAGTTTACTCACCAGGATCCTGCAGGTCGCTCCACAAGCCATGCCCCCAGGTCAGCCATGACATTTGCTAATCCTGCATGATACTAATACTGCATTCGTCATTGATAGAAATCAACATAACCATAAGAGGGCTGTCACTTGTGTGAGTGCTCACATCTACTGCCTGCCAGTTGCGGCGCACCATCTGTCTGTCTGCCTGCCTGCCTGCCTGCCTGCCTGCCTGCCTGCCTGCCTGCCTGCCTGTCTGTCTGTCTGTCTGTCTGTCTGTCTGTCTGTCTGTCTGTCTGTCTGTATGTCTGTCATCTGCCTGCCTGCCTGCTTTCCTGACTGTCACATGTCTTTCAGGTGGACAAGCTGTCATGCAAGGTGTGTTGGCAGAAGCCCTACAGCCCCTGACCCAAGCAGCTGAACAAGCAGCCAGCTCCCTTGCTCCAGAAAACACAGCCAACTCTTTTTCCCTGCTCGCCAGCTTGAGGATCCCCTGTGCAAAGCTGCAGTCTGTAATGTCCGGTCTGGCTATGACCCACGCGCATGTGCTGCTGCACCGTGCACCTGATGTAGGCGCCTTTGCAAGCCAACTGAAGGTATAAGCAACATGCTGCTTTTGGCACATCAGTGCGCCAAGCCTCTGCCACGCTGTCGCTAGCTGCTGTAGCTTCACCTGCAGACCATGTGTGTCACATGTAGGTCATGACACATGCGTATGGGATGCCTTGTCAGCAGCTCACATGGTAATTACAGCAGGTAGTGTGAACAATTGAATTTAAGAAAGTGAACTGGTGCTGCTGGTGAGGGACCAATCTTGAGGACTCACATTTGGCATGGTGCACATACAACTAGCAGGACAAAGGGGACTTGTTTGCGCTGAAATTTTGACTTGTCAATGCCAAGGCATAATGCTCAACTTCATCAATGAACCATGATATGGCAGTCACGTCATGCCTACATCCGGGCCAGAAGGTGTTGTCAGTCACCTCATATGTCATGACGCAGACTGTCTGCTTGTGTAGATAGGTCTGCATCTGTTGGACATCAAGACAGGGAGTGAAGCGTCTGCTTGGCTTGCACCTGACTGGGTTCTGGATGTGGAATCAGAAGCAGCTAGTCAAAAGGAGTCAGGCAAGAGTACAGACCATTTTGCCAAGCTGCTGATTGCACTCTGCTTGCGCCTTGCTTGTCCTCTGCTTGCCCTCTGTTTGCCCACTGCATGCCCTCTGTTTGCTCTCTGTTTACCCTCTGCTTGCCCTCTGCTTGTGTCTGATGCTTGTCACTATGCACACAGCGCTGCCTGAGCCATCTGCAACCAGTGAACTTTAGCCACAGCAAGAGGCAGTCTTGCAACCTTAGCAGGTTCAGCGCTGCAAGGCACTGAACCTGCACCGTCGGTCATGCAAGCTGGTTGCCATCAATCCTTGCATGCTCCCCTTTGTACACTGCATTGTTGCATGCAGCAAAGCTCTGTCGATCTGAACCTGAATGTGCTGGTACTTGCTGCTACAGGTGATGTGCCAGAGCAGCTTGCTGTGGAGGGCGTCATGCTGCAGTATGCTGTAGACACCAGGTCTAGTCACTGACCATAAACCCCTCATTCCAGCAACCACACTCTGTCTATCTGACTGTCTGTCGGCCGGCCTGCCTGCCTGCCTGCCTGCCAGCCTGTCTGTCTGTCTGTCTGTCTGTCTGTCTGTCTGTCTGTCTGTCTGTCTGTCTGTCTGTCTGTCTGTCTGTCTGTCTGTTACAGTGAATCAGGTGCTTAGTCAGCTGTCTCCTCCTGATGCAACGCTCTGCAATTTTTGCTTTGACAGCTGCAAGTTGCAGCACCATCAATCAGACAATATGAATGTATCCGCTGTGTCACTGCAGCTGCTTACACTCATCAGACATCCAAATGCAACACACACACGTTGAGAACATGTATATGTGAGGAGGCTTTCAACATGTTCATTGATCTGCAAAGCGCTGTGTGCAGGCTGCATGAAGCACTGCAAGAGGTGCACCAGATGCTTGTGCGTCCCCCAGTACCCATCAACCCTTTTCCTGCTGTCAGCAACATCTTCTTACGGTATGGCTGCCGCCTGGACCAGTGGGACTCACGCCTGGTAAGCATCAGGAATGCCATTCTCAGTTTCTATTCCTGAAGTTCAGTGCTCTGTTGCAGTCTCTGCTGCAGCCTGTCAGTGGCTTGCATTCTGTATAGTGCAGCGTGGGACTAGAGAGCGTCGCTCTGCTGAACTGATGTTTGTCATGTAGTCAATGGGGCAGACCATGCAAGCCTCCTTGCAAGCTCAGCACAGTGTCTACCAGCTGGAACCATCATCAGCACCAGAGGCATGTTTTCTCTGATGCAAACATACGTCAATTGAATCTGACGCCAGTTTTTCTAACAATACGATCAGACATCTGCTTTGTAACTGAGGCACATCTTTTGGATAGGGCATTGCGGGAATACGCGAATGCTTGCTCACAAAAAAGAACGCAGTCTGAGCAGCAGGCTTGGTGCATGGCATAATAATAATAGTAATAATAATAATAATGATAATAATAATAATAGTAATAATAATAATAACAACAATAATAACAATAATAATAATGATGATGATGATGATGATGATGATGATGATGACAAATAATAGTGATAATAATAGTAAAAATTTACAGGCGCTCCAGCTAATGGTGATTGCCAGGTACCTACTGCAAGGCATGCATGCATGAAAGCAAGACAAGCCACAGAACAATGCATGGCCGAGGGACCAGGGCCTAGCATGTGTCATCAAACGCCTTGAAAACTTGGCGCATGTTGTTGCCCAGTCATTGTCTGTCGACTCCCCTGATGAATCCTAAGGACACTAAATGTAATGTTTGACTGGTTGATGGTTTGCATGTGCTGCAGGGGGACATGAGCCTGCTCCATAACCAGATGTCAAGACTACTGGAGACAGCTTTCATGTACAGAGCCACGCCTGCAATGCCAACATCCGACGCTCCTTCATCACCGATCAAGTCAAACAAAAGGTCGCCAGTGAGGTCGCCTGTCAAGTCCCCAGTCAAGTTCCCAGTCAAGTCCCCTGCCAGGCAGCCAGTCCCAAAGCATATTTCTGCCAACAATGATGTTCCTGGGGTAAGTGCCTTCATGCCAAGTTGATGGCAGCTATGCTGGTTGAGGAATGCCGCAAATTTCTGAACCCTTCTGAACTGCTTTGTGTGCAATGTTGCCAGTCAAGCATCTGTATGCCAGGTCAATGGCGCTACATGTTCACTCAGAGATAGACAAGGCTCATGCTGGAATGTAGCTGCGACTGCCCAGCTTTGCAGCATGCAGTAGATTGTAGAAATGTAGGATGTCATAGGATTGCACTCTTGAGCAACATAGCAACCACCAATCAAGCTGTCTCCGCAAAGACAGCAGTTGCTGAACAGGTCACACGGTACACATCAAGAATCCAGTTTCCTGTTTTACAACAAGCTTGTAATGCTAAGACCATAACAGCAATACCATAAATAAAACAAACACACCAAGTTACTATTATGTAACAACACTGTTCATCAAACACAATCTGCATCCTCTATTTACCTGTGCTCAAGAAAGCACAAAAAGATGTTCTGGCCAAAACCAGATGTGGTGTCCTGCTCAGTTTGCATGCATTCTCTCTGGCAAACCTTGAACAAGTCTGGCGGCCTGCCATGGAGACAAGCGCAGCCTGTGCACATTGCATGACTGGACTCATTTCGTACCTGAGTACAAAGCATGGAAAAGCACATACCTCAACTATCAGAGAATGCAGCAAAGGCCAAATGGGTGCTGACAGTCAGCGACTAATGTTGTGTAGACTGAGATATTGGTAAGAAGTAGGTGGTGGTGGTGCAGGCAGTGTTTGGGTGCTACTCAGCAGTGGCCCTAGCTGATGTTACTGCTCTGCAATTGCTGCCTGAGAAGCTGCTGTCCCTCTTCAAGCACCGCGCTTGGCAAACTGGAGCTTATCAGGTACTTCCTGATTTCCACAAAAAATGACTGGCCTAGTACGCATGCACAACAGCAGAGCCTGGCAATTCAGAGAGCATATTGTGCCATGCATGTATTGCTGTGTAGCATGTTGGCTCGCGGGTGCATCACTCTAACACGTTGTGTCACGGAGGGACTGCTGTGTAGCCTGTTGTGTCACAGATGTAGCTTGTGGTGTCCTACATGCTACAGCATGCGAAATATCATAGCCACATAAGATGCACCTTGACACAACACAGGCCTGAGAGGCCTCCTGTGTATGTTCCCCTGAACGTGTAGTGCCTTTTTTTCATATGGCATGGAACCCAAAACTGTCCAGCTTGAACAGATCTAACAGTGTCCATTGTGAGATGTGTCATAAGCGAGGCAAGCGAAACAAGAATTATGAATGTTGGGCGAGAGACATTGTTAAACATGTTGGGCAAGGTACATGGTTAGGACTGTTGAGCAGTATAAATGTTGGGCAAGGTAGAATGCCATCATTCAAATGAATCTTGGGCAAGGTACAATGCTACCAGTCAAGCAGTGTTATCAGCTCCCTTAATGGTATGGCATTGTTCTAGACCCCAGACTATAAGCCCTGAACCGCAAAACCTCCCCTGCCCTGGAACATCGAACCCCTCCCACCCCCCCCCCTGGCCTGAACCTAGAACACCCCCTACCATGAACCTCAACATTTGCGCTGCTCTGAACCTTAACCATCCTGCCCTGTACCCTGCCCCCTCTGCCCTCAACCTTAGAACCCTCCCCCAGCCTGGAACCTTGGAACCCCCCTACTGTTGTGCTTCACTGCCAGCATTGGACTGCAGGTTGATGTGTTACCCACCCTTGTGGGAGATGCCGCCATAAGCAACACCTTTGCCCTTCACCACTCCCGCCTCACCTCTGCCACTGCTTCTACTTCAGCTTTTACCAGTGCTGCGCACAACAGAAGACGGGCTGTACCAGTGTACCTGCATGAAAGAGGCTTTGACATCGTCACTGAGGATCACTACCTTATCGCAGGTGTGTCGACATGCCGTGTTCTGTTCTCACTGATTTGATATGACAGATCATCTGTGATCTGTTGTGGTGTACTTTAGGGCCGTGCACTAGACTGTTCAATGCACGTGATAGCATGACTGGCTGAAAAGGCGAGATTTGCTAGCCTGTGCATGCCTGTTGTTGGCAGGACATTGATATCTCTACATGCGCTTTGCATAGACAAAGGATATTTTAGCACTTATAAGATGCTGCTGCTGCTGCTGCTGCTGCTGCTGTTGCTGCTGCTTTTGTTGCTCTCCCCAGTTTACAACACGTTTGTAGATGTTGTTGATGTAAGCAAACATTGGACTCCACTGTGCGGGAGACATATATGCTGCACCCAATCTGATTTCCTTTTATTGCAGGTCCCAAGTACAGTGAAGCCGTTCAACTTTTCATCTCAGCCTTTCAAGCCTGGCTGGAAGACGCGCACATTCACACAGAGCATGTCATCAACAGTGTGCAGGTAAGCCTGTCTGTCTACCTGCACCAAGAGAGTGATCCTCAGTGATGATGTCAAAGCCCCTTTCATGCAGGTGGCCTGTCTATCCAGTGTACATGTGAACTGTCTCTGTATGCGTCTCTGTGGCTGTGGCATTCTGACATCCACAAGAGATGTGTTCACACCCTCTGGACTCAAAACACAACACCCTGCATTGAAAAGGCTCATATGCCTGAGTGTCTGCCTGACTATCATGCAAATCAAAGGTGTGCAGTGCTCAAGCCCGTTCTCGTCAGCAAGGCATGCACACATCAAGACACGTCACAGATGAGCCCAAACAGAAAGCACAGTCTTCTCATCTTGGCGAAACAGCCTGCTCTATGTGTAGTCTCAGCACGGGCTTCTTTTTTGTGCACACACCAAGACGACCCATACTCCAAGACGCAAGCATAGATGTGCTTTTGTAGGTTGGCAGCGGCAAGGTGTTTAGCCTTGATGAGCTAAGGAGCCGCCCCAAGGCTGTGGCCAATGCAGTGTTGCAATGGTGAGCGTATCAGCAAGGCACTCAACCTGCTCCTGCAGAGCTGCTCTTTCCCCAACACTATGAAGGGCATACAAAATTTTGCAACGATATGAAAAGAATCCATTCTTAGATGGTAATGAATTGAACAAATTGTCAAATTTCTGCGATACAAGAAGCTATCTTCCTTTCTTTCTGAAAAACAATCTTCTTCTGGCAAACCTGCAGTGTCACAACCAATGCATCAGCAGGAGAAGCACTGCATATGGTTCATTTGGGTTTGCTGATCATGGTCTGGCAGTTGTGCAAGTCTGGCACAAGCTTTGCGATCTGTTCGCGCTGGTTTGTACATGCGATTGTGGCCTGTTGGGTTGATGAGTAGCCAAGTCCTTGTCTGCATCTCTCATGTTGATGTTGGCTCCAAGGTCTTGCCTGCATTTCTCATTTTGATGTTGAAAATTCCCCAAGGGGTGCAAGTGCAAAAACATACAGAGCTCCACAAGGCTCTGTCAAAACATGTCATGGCAGACTATTGTGAATCCATGGATGCTTTGCATATGTACCCTTTGGGAGTTCCTCAACTTGGACAGAGTGACTCGTCAGGTTGTTGTGTCATAGCCCCTCATGATATCAGGGTCTTTTTTCTTCTTCTTTTTTGTTAGCCCGTGTTAACCATCAGGGACAAACACTGTTCCCACCTGCTCTGCAGGTTTGAAGAAAAGCCAATCGATGCAGCAGTGGCAGAGGTGAACATGTGTGCTGCCCCAACACCAGAGGGCTACCAACAACCAGAAGGAGTGCAGCGCCCTCTCTATGCTGCCCTAATCAAGAGAGTGAGTCAACGAGTTGACAGCCTCGCTTTCAATGCATGCCTTTTTTTATTTTGAAAAGGCTGAACAAGCGTGCCTGAGTTGAGAGCAATGCACTGCATGCTTTGGAACTGCTGCAGCGCCTTTTTGAAAGCCAGAACTTTGGCCATCATCTGCAGTGACATTACATCTGCAATGCTCTGTTAGTCTGCTGTGAGACGGCCTGCACTCCTGTTGCAGGTCATGTTTCAGTATCAGGGTGTGAAGAAGATTAGACTGGGCTGCCAGCATTGGGACTCAACTGAAGAAGAGGAATGGGGCGGATCAGCAAGGGGACAGGATTGGCAGAAGGCAGACCGTTGGGATGCTGCAGCGTATGAGAGAGTCTTCTTGCAGTCTTCTGCCGCTACAGTTTGGGAAGACTGGAACAGGTAGACTTTTGCTTACTGTGCTTTGCTTGTGCTTTGCCTGCTGTGCTTAGCCCTGCTGTGCTTTGTTCTGCTGCGCTTTGCCTGTACTTTGCCTGTGCTTTGCCCTGCTATGCTCTGCCTTTGCTGTGCGTTGCTGTGCCTTGTTCTGCTGTGCTTTGTTCTGCTGTGCTTTGCCTGTGCTTTGCCCTCCTGTGTTTTGCCTGCTGTGCTTTGCATGAGCTTTGCCCTGCTGTGTTTGGCCTGGTCTTTGCTTCTGTGCGGTGCTATAATGAAGCCAAAAAAGCAAGCCTGCATGCATCTAAGCACTTGGGTAGCGATGAACGCCTAAGCAAGGCATTCCCTTATGATTTTGGCTGCAAAGACATTCGCCCCCCCCTGATCTTCTACACCTTGCAGGGGGTGTGTTGGCATGTATAACAAATTATCATGCAAGGCCAGGCAAGACCCCGTGTACAATATCATCATTATTGTCACTGCAAGATGTCTAATAGGGCTGCAGGGCCTGTTTGGGTAGATGCAGACGAGATCAACTGCCCTACAGGAGCTTCAACTATGACAATCCTCTGTCTTTGACAATGCAATCTGTGGCAATGTTGAGCGCAGTCAAACATACATCACAATGACCTCATGCTTTTTTGTTGACCCTGTCTGGTTGCAGCCTTGCTGCCTATCTAGAGCCTGGCAGAGTCCTGGCACACCCTGCTTACCCTGCCTGGTTCGTGTCTCTCCGCAGGTGTGTGCAGAGCCCTATAGGCATCCTGCCTACCCTGCCTCCTCACAGTGTCTGTCTGCCTGTCTGTGCAGGACTAGAGGGGATGCTGCTTTGCCTTCCATCACTTGCTAGTAGCAGCAGCCCTCACAAAGTGTTTGTCCGCCTGTCTGTGCAGAAACAGAGGGGACCCTGCTTTGCCCTTCCATCACCTGCCAGTGGCAGCAGCCCTTAGAAAGGCTGCAGCAGCTGCAGCAGCCGAGCAGGACTTCCTGACAGCTACCATACTCACCTTGAAAGCTGCAGTGATTGCTGGGCAGACGGAGGAAGCTGAGAGTTGTTCCAGCTGCCTTCGAGGTGTTGCTCAGGTAGTCGTTCTCCTCACTTGGTTTGTCTGCATCACACTGTGGCAAGCCTGTTGCTGTGTTTGCAACACACTGGTGGGTATGCAATACATTAGACATGCGCTCTGGGAGTCTGGGAGTGGGTGCTGGTGTAAGGCTGTATACTGTGTTTGAGGTGTCACTGCTGGGACTGTCCCTGAGTGCATGAGTCCATGGGATCAAATTTCAGGAGCTCTCAAGGAGTCTTGCTACTACCACTATTGCTAACTTGCTGTCAGCGCCTCGCTCTTGTGATTCTCAGCAGTGTGTGATCTTGTTTCCAAGAATGTCAGCCTTTACCACCATGGCTGGCAAGGTTACATCTGCTCACAGACGCTTGGACATAGCAGCAATGCTGCTCAATATTGCTGCACAGTTCCTTCTGTTTGTTGCTGTCATGTCAAAGTTGGCATATGTGCCATGACTGACTGCCCTTTCTTTTGTTTGGTGCACAGCTGTTACCAGCTGATTCTGTCCTGCCCGCAGGAACTGTGCAGTCTGCATGGCCACATCAAAGCTTTGATCCATGCCGGCAATGAGCAGACCAACAGCTTCTCCAGCACAGTGGACTGGGACAGACTACAGGGGCAGGCAGCCGTCACGTATGACAAAGCCATGCAGAGCATGGTCACTGCTGCGCTTCCACTTTGCAACAAGGGTACACACACCTTGGCTGTTCACTTCATGCAAGCATGCAAAGCTTTTGGACTCACAACACCAGCTACCATTCTTTCTTTGGCGTGTGCTGCAAAGGTTTGCAATTTGCACAGCATCTGAATCATCGCAGATCAGTAGCACTGACGGCAAGCCAATCCGGTGGCAAGAATGCATTTTGAGCGTGACAAATCACAATGTGTCTGGTCTAGGACATAGGCTAGCATGTGAGCAGTGCTGCGTAGACTTTGTCACTGGGCAATGCTGCGGTTTAGCCATTGCAGATGACTGAAGCCTTCGATCTGCAACTCCTTGTGTGACATTGCAGGCATTTCTCAGGAGGTGGAGGGTTTACTCCTTCAGCTTAGAGTCATCAGACTTGACACTGACAGCTGGAGGAGTGCCGCTGTGTTGCTATCTCAGCTTGGCTGTTGTGTACACTTTTGCATGGCACGTACAGCTGGCACTTGCTGGAGCGTGATCGCTCAACAACTCGACAGTGACAGCAATATAACAGCATAAGAGTCTGTGTGTCAATAGAAGATGACGGTCATGCAGTCACGACGCCTGTCCAAGACAGCTATCAACTGTAATAAATGCCACATCTCATGCTGAATGTCTGTCAAACATTTTTTTCTCTTCAAATGACAGCTGCAAGCATACAAACGCTCAAACAAATCAAGTGCTGCGAGAGCTGGGTGTACTCTATATTCCTGATCCACAAATTTGACTTTAAAGTCTGTCTTGACACCACGTTGGACACAATCCTGTTGTTTATGTCAGTGGTCAGTAATTACGCTGCTCAAGCAACCACACCAGGCCACTGCTTGCTTTCTTTAACACCAATGCATTAGGACTCTGCAGCATCAATGTACAGATCGCCCAGTGGCTGACTGAGTGAAAACAAACATGTTCAGCCCGAGCAAGCCTGCAGGTATAGATGAGCATCACTGGTGGGGCTTACAGCTGCTGAGCCAAATGTCAGCTCAGCTTAGTTCCTGCAGGTCTGCTTGCCTGCGTACCTACAAGCCATGAAAGATGTCAGCAGCAAGTCTTGAAACTGCACACCCCTATACAAAGCTGTAGCATATGATGCAGCGCCAAAGCATGGACTGTGCATCTTGCCAATGTCCCATCAGCATGTTGAAAAACGGTGTGGGACATACCAAAAAAACACACTGTCTGTTGTGCATCCTTCCAACAAAAAAGCCACACACTGACTGATCTAGCCCCAACTGCCATCAAGTAAACTGCCTTGCATTCGAAGACATCAGCAACAATGCACGCATTGCCAATCCAGTCATTTATTGACACCAGGCATGCACTGTGATGAAAAGACAAGACAGAGACCCACTTCTTATCATGCTCATTACAGCGCTGCTGCTGCGTATGCTGCGCTGCCATCAGTGCATTTCATCAACCTGATTAACTTATTAACCTGGCCTGAATCCCTTTACGATGCCAACCCTATGTCATCTTGCTCCTCAGGGTGCTGCAGCTGTCATGCTAACTGCGCTGCTGCCATGTCCTGTCTGCTTCTGGTGGGTGTTGCTGGGAAGGTAACAGGACTCGCTTTCCTGTCACGCTGCTATTGCTGCCTCTGCTGCTGCTCTGAGGCAGCTGGACTGTTTGGTGCCTCACCCTGACATGGACCTCTGCCCTAGGGCGATGACTGAACCACAGTGAGATCCCCATGCCTGTCCTGCTGCACACCACCTCCGATTTGCTATCTCAGCTACTGCTTGATGTGAAACGACAAGTGATGACGAATGTAGACAAGGGGACGTGGACTGCCGTGCATGCCTATTGATCCACTACTGATGACTCTGCTTGTTGGATCCTCTCTTGCCTTGACTGAGCCGGTCAACTTGCCACAGCGTCCCTGCTTAGTCACTTCTTGCTGGTACACTGACTCAAGCTTGTCCTGCAGAGGGAATGTCAGCAAGAGGTCAGTATTGCACTCAGCCACTTCAGGTCATTCTACCCTGAGGAACCATGGTGGGCCAGAGCAGACATGAACAAAACCCTGACGTGCGATGGTAGTGTCACACACAAGTGCAACATGCATTACATAGAAATGTAAATGCCCTTGCCGCACTTGCAAACTTCAACTGCAATTTGTCTAATGTTGACAGCATACAAGGAGCTACTCAGAACTGAACATGGCTGAACATGTCAGAACTGAACATGGCTGAACATGTCAGAACTGAACATGTCTGAACATGTCCTGAATGAACGAATGAGGGAATGAATGAGGGAATGAGCAAACGAAAGAGTAAATGAAAGAGAGAGAGAGTGAGTGAGTGAGTGAGTGAGTGAGTGAGTGAGTGAGTGAGTGAGTGAGTGAGTGAGTGAGTGAGGGAGGGAGTGAGTGAGTGAGTGATGAAGAATAAAACAGATGGATGGATGATGAATGAGTGAGTGGAAGGATGAATGCATGAGGGGGTGAGTGAATGAATGGGTGAGTATTGTAACACGCAGGTAGCACACACCTGAATCAAAGGTGCTCAGCGAAAGGGCAGGAATTGGTAGAGGGCATGCTGGGAGCTGCTGTAAGGACCAGAGCCATCCAGCAAAAACTCCTGCTGGTAGTGCTGCACCGCCCTCTCATGCTGCCAAGCCTGAGTGTGCATGTAGCCATGCATGTGCTGCAACTCGGCCCTCTCCCGCAGCGATGCTGACCTGAATATCACAAGAACAAGAATTTTCCAGCGCGCTGTGAAGAGTTCAAGGGTGCTCACCAGCACGGGAAACATGAAAAGAGCAAGGACTATACAGAATCACTGCAACGCAAGCCTTGCCTGCCATCATGTGCAGCAGAGGGTGATAACTTGTGCTGTGAGCAACACATAGTGCAGATTAGATCACTGTTTGCAAGGGGGGTAGGCAGCCATGGGGGGGGGGGAGGGGGGGTGGGGGACATGTACCTAGCCATGAAGGAGGCTCCGCTGAACAGCTGGTGCAGTCTGCACAGGTGGAAGGGTGCAACTGGCTTAGGGCAGTTCTGGTAGCTGGGGCCCTCATCTTGCCCTTTAGGCAGCGAGTGCAGCTTCTCCACTGCCTTGCTCACAAGCCTGCTGCCGTGCTGCTCCCAGTGGACCTGAAATGAACACAGGGTGGAACTTGGGAAAGACGTGGAAGTACACTGAGAAACATTCTGGTAGTAATGAAAAGTGACTGTGACAATTTTCAAGCGCCTGCTGTGTGCACAGTAAGTGAATCAGACTCTTGCAAAAGCCTTTCTTGCTGCTGTTCAATGCACCAGTTTGCAATGCTCTATAAGACAGTAGCGTGGACAGAACAAATCTGCTGTGCATTGCCATTAGTCAACAGTGTTTGCCTCCTATGCTACAGCATAGCCACAGCACTGCTGGTATCAAATGTGCAAGCCTGCACATTTGATGTGCAGGCTCCAAAGAAGCCCTTGCTGTCACATATACACCAGTCCAGGTTGACACTGGTTCCGGGGGCAGTCTTGAACAGGGCATGATGGACGGCCCCTGGCACCCATGCTACCTTGAGTTGGCATCATCCTGTCAAGAATTCAAACACCAACGGCCCTAGCAGGAGTACAGGGGATTACCTGGCAAGCAGATGCTTGAGCCAGGTTGTCAAGCAGCAGCTGGGCATGGGCGCTGAGGATGGCCCAGGTGGCAGGCTGGTAGGGGTCCTCATACTGCTGCGCCAGAAGCTGATGGCTGCGCAGCTCAGGGGATAGCAACATGGCTAGTGCCTGCTCCAGGTCTGTCTGCAAGTACTGGCCACCACACCACTTGAAAGTGTCTGCCAGGCTGGCTGTGTGTGGCAGGTGTGTCTTGTCTGCAGCATCAACCTAGGCTGATTGTATGTACGGTCATGAGACACTGTGTACCAACAGATCAGCAGGTGAGATGTTTTACAGTGTCGCTCCTCCAGACATACATTTGGAAAGCACAGGCTACTGCATGAAAGCTTTGAAGTGAAGCGCCTTCTGACCAGTTCTGCAGTTGTGATGACCATACTTTGGTGTAAACTTATGTCGACACAGTATCAAAGTCACTCACCAGATCAGGTTGCAACTGCAAGGGGTGCAAGTGAAGCTCTTTTGGTTGCTGTATCAGATGAAGCCAAGCATGCAAACACTACAGCTCAGAAAGCGTACCTTTGCAGGCGTCGCAGAAGGCTGCTGGCTGCTGGATGGACAGGGGGCTGAAGGACAGGGCACGCATCTGAAGCAGCTCGATCAGGAAGCCACCTGCCGCTGCTGCTTGCTTCTGCATGTGTGTACTGGCGTACCACATCTTGTCTGGGCCATACTGCCTTAGCTGCTGTGCCGTGTGGTTTTGGATGGAGACTGCAAATGTCTCCAAAGCCTGCAGACGCCGTTCAAATTTCAAACTTCTGCATGCTCAGCCAGCCCGCTGCCCAGCAACACAGAGAATTAGGGCGTGGAATGACACATATTGTAGCCTGTTTGGACTGCAACATCTAATCATGCGGTGAGCTCTGGACTGTCCTTGAGCAGTAGCACACACAGACAGAAGCAAGACAATCAATCAAAACAGGGGCCAGTGAATGCGTCACAAGCTAGCATGTCAAGAGTGAATTGGGTTTGTTGGGAAGATGATACAATGAATTGTCACTTTTGCAGTATACGCATGTACATTCTGTTAGCTGCTGGCTAAGTACACGTTTCATCATCATTATGATTGTTATGATTGTTATTATTGTTCTTATCATTATCATTGTTGTTATTGTTATTTTTGTTATTGTTATTGTTATTGTTATTATCATTATCATTATTGTTATTGTTATTGTTGTTGTTATTATTATTATTATCATTCTGGTGGCTTACCTGCACAAGATACTTGGCTCCCCGGGCCAGCTGGCGCTCCTCCAGCCAGCAATAGTACACCATATTCAAGCTAGCCCTCACAGAATCTTTAAGAACGGAATCGGGGAACAGCATGGCATTGGCGTACACATGGAACCGCATGTTGGCTGCATGTGCGTTTCTGCTCAAACGGAAGTCCAGCTGCATGCGCGCACTGCCTGCAGCGCAAAGCATGCCTCACTGATTATGAGCTTGTAATATTTGAAGTGCAGCCACAAGGCACGACAGGCCTAGGTAGAGTTTCTGACAGTGCTGCTGTGAAACAGTTGTCACAGTGCACAAGCGAGCAAGGAGGTGACAGATGCCTTAATCAGGATGCAGAAGACAACATCGGTGTGCTCCTCTGCGCGATCTGAGCGGGCATGCAGCGACAAGTCATCACCTGAGTTCCAGAGCTCCTGGTACTCAAAGCTCTTGTACAGATCAAGGCAGGTGTCAGTTACACCTGGGGCCTCAAGCTTGGTAGCAATGGCCACAAGGTCCTTCCAGCTTCCACCATTCTTTGGCACAACATCAGCAGCCACCCAGATGGGATACTTCTGCTGCAGCTGCGTCTGCCATAGCCTGAAAGGCATGACCAAGTTGAGTATCCACATGTGTGCATGCAACTCTCAGCATGGTCAGTACAACTCCAAGCAAAGCAGTGTGTCTGACCACACAAACCTTATTTACAACAGCGATGGCTGTGACAAAGCATGTGTGCATTGCGGCACTCTGGAAGGTAGCACCACGCATTCCCATGAAGGCATCAACGAACATGTTGCGCATGTTTAGGAGGAGGTATGCTTTTGTGTCACATGGCTTACCTGTCGTGATTCAGCATGTTGCTGAAGTGTTTGCTGGTGGCACCCAGGGCAGCCAGGGACTGGGGTGGCAAGTGGCAGCTGATGGTGTCCAGGGCATCAAACGGTAAGGTGGTGATTGGCCCCCGCGTTTGCTGCAAAACAACCATGATGACTCAGGCAAGTGTGGCTGTGAATGTTGGCTGGTCAGCGCAGACACTCAGCTGCAAAGCAGGCAAAGCAGCACATCTCTGCTCTTGAGCACAGGCACACCAGTCAAATGCAATGGGCAATCCTGCATGTTGAGGCCACGAGCAGCAGCTGACTGCCATATGAAACGCCTACCGCATATGCTCGCATGACAGCAGCCACGTCACGCTGCATCCCTAGTGGCTGGTTGCGGACCTGCATTTCAGCACGCAACATCACAGCTTAACTCCCCTCTCATAGGCTGTTCCACTTTGTATGCATAAAATTTATCGGAGGCTAATCACGTACCTGAAGTGCATTTGTCAGCACAATTGCACGACCGATGATATCGGGCACAGGGTTGTGCTTACTAAGGTCTGCCCAGGCACCCTGCACAACAGCATATACACTTTGAGACCGCCAACACTGTATACCATCGGTTTTACGACCTTGACGTGATCTTTGTGGTGAATGCAAGCTGCGCATTCAAATCAGAAGAACTCTATGCTTCTGTGCGACCAGAGGCTATGTCACCAAAGCAAAGGACCACTGCTGGTCTGCTTGCGTTGCAAGGACATCGAAGCAGTACCTGTGCGTGCAAGTCTGCCTTGGACGGCACATAAGGACCCAGAAAGAGCTGCTCAGGCTCATGATACTCTGTAACGGCTTCATCAGTGGCTCCTTCGATGGCTTTTTGACTGGCTAAGCCTAGAACCGGCAGGCGACTCCCAAGAGCGCTTCTAGCAATCGCCCAATAGGATGCAAGTGCACTTTGCGCTTTGACAAACCGCATATTCAGAAGGCGAGTGAGTCTGACGCAAATGCACAAGTAGTTGTGCACTTCGGTCAACTTTCGAAATGAAAAGTTGGCTTCTGGTAAATTCACGTGGTGAAGAAGAGCAACGCCTCAATCCCCTTACTCACCCTTCGTAGTGGTGCGATATGTACACAAGATTATTACAGATGTGAGTGCTGACCCCAACAAGAGTTCTACACAGAAGCAACGACTCATGTTGTGGTAGCTTACAAGGACTGGAACATTGCAAGCAGAGTTCAACGGTTGTCAGTCAGACATCTGACAATTGATTGTCAGCAGGCAGCTGACACTACAATCACAAGTACATGAGAACTGCATGGCATTGACAAGATATATATATATGTAGTACACAGTGCTGTACCACGCGCTTCATGCCTGCATTTGTTCAGGCAAAGTGCAAAACTAGACAGTGGTAGTGGCGGTGATCCAAAGGTTGATGTGCATGTCCTCCACAAGACCCTGTTGGTTGATCATGCCCTTCCCAATCACAGTTGCTTGGGCATAAAAGTGTTCTTCAAGAGCAGCTAGTTCAGAATCTGACATGTTTGCAAGGCTAGGAAAGAAGGGCTTAAAGCCAGTGGCAACCATTTGCCAGCCTTTTTCGACATAAATATCCAATGGTGTTGGTTTCTCCAGCAAGAGCCCGGGTGTTGCTTCCACCTGCACACCCAACAGCCATTGCTCAAACAACATGAATGAGACTGATGACTGTGTTGTGTTGTTACTGCTCTCTAGGGTTGTAGAAGGAGCACACAGATACAATGCTCCCCACGTTTCATCACAAGGCCAGACTCGTATCTGATCGTGATTCACTGCAATTGGATCCAAGACTGCCTCTCTGATTTGGGCAGGCACACATCTGTGCATTTCAACTACAAGTTGAGAAGGTCCAATTGCAATTTGAACATTGCAGGTACCTTCACATTTGTTAAGTTTGCTCTCTGCAAGACTGCAATGTGGGCTGCATCATCAGGCATTTGCGAAAAGGGTGGCTGGGGATTTGAGTAGCCTTGATCTTCCAACAGCTGATGTAGCAAAGTCAATAATGGCGTGAATGGTGCCTGCATATCAAGCATGTGTCTGTCCGGATTACTAATGCTTGCTTGAGGTACTCACGTAACCTTGATGCAAGCTTGAAAGTGAAGCTGCAATGGTGCTGCCGCAGTTACGCATTTGTAATGAAGAGGGCAAAGCAAGAGGGGCATCAGTCATTGCTATTAGTATGGCATGCAATGCATGCAACATGTGTAGCTGGCGAATGCAATGCATGAAACAGATGTATCTGGTGGATGCAAAGATAGCATGGGGCTATCTGAAGGGTGTTGTATGCCAGTAGTCCACCAGGCTTGAGCCGTGTGTGGAGCCTCTGTACAGTGGAGGGCATATCGAAATAGAAGATTGCATCAAAAGATTTGCTGGGGAACTCAGCATGCTCTATGTCTCCTTCAAGGAATTTGACGTTGTTGACACCTGAAGAGGCCTTTTTAGCTTCTGCCTGCAGACCATGTGAAAGAATGATAGCATGGTTGGCATGCTCCTCGTACAGAGTCATGGCGATGCCTTTGTTCATCTCCTGTGACCCACTCAAACATACAACTGAACTAGAGTAGGGCCACTACTGAACTTGAATGCTGCTCACCTGTTGAAGCAAGCCTGTAGACAAATCCATTCCTGTTACAAACCCAGCGGAGCCAACATCTGCAGCAGCTAGGTAAGTCACCAGTCCTGACCCACACGCCAGGTCTAGCACCTGCCAGCCAAGTCGCAAATTGGATCTTTTGACAAGCTGAGTTGCCAGAGTAGGGTGGCGCTCGTTGTCTTTGTCATAGCTGGTTCTCGCATCAAACTTTTGCTTTATGAGGCTCTTGAAGTCGCTGCACCGGGAGCATCGATCAGGACATAGCTCAGCAATTGGAACTTTTGGGATGCACAAACTTCCCACGGAATGTAATGTACAGAGTCCCTGTCAGCAGAACGAACTTAAGCGAGAACAGCATACATGCACACAAGTTGACTGATCAAAGCAAGTGCGTGAAACCACCTCGTTGGATGTCCTGCACCCGCAGTCATACAATGCAGAATCGAGCTTGTCCTTGCGCTGCCAGTGAGAGTGCGACAGTGACGGTGTTGAATGAAGTTAACTCTCGTTTAAAGCAATGCCGTAGACAATCCATGTCGGATTCTGAATGGCACAAATATTGTTTTAATGCCAGAGTCTGGCGCTGCTGGATGATGCAGAGTTCAAGCTTGCATGGTGAAGCAACATCACATTTGTCGACCAAGTCGTCACAACGCTTGCCACAGTTCCTTCCTTCAAGACACACCCAGCGTTGATGTTGATGCTGCTTGATGTCATGACTGAGCAACAAACTCAGTGCCACAGTTCAATTGAATGAGTCATGTGTGCAGCATTGTGGAAATGCTGTGGAAATGCTCAAATACAGAACCCACAATGCACAGCAGCCATCAAGTCATGCTGAAGACAGATTAATTAATTCAACTCATAAATCCATTAATCAATATTGCACATAGCATAAGGACGACAGATTGGTGATGTGCTTGTGTGCTTTACACACTTCCAGTTTTTGCAGCTTTCTAGCTGTAACCAACAACATGTTCTGCCAGGCTCGCAGATGTTGCATTGGCAAAGTGTCCTCACTCCCATCACACTTCAGGTTCAAGTCGCCTTTCAATACAGATCAGATGTGGCCATGGCCCCTTTTGGCTTCAATGTTGTCCATAATGCGTCCCTGCAATGATCATGACAAAGCTCGATGTTGGTGCACCACAGTTCATATCATCCAGCTCTGGCACATTGTGCTCTTGGCATTTACCCCTCCCCCCCCCCACCCCCACCCCCTTGCCCCACCTCCCCTTATGCATCCTATTGCACTGTCATGTGCAATGGGCTGTGCTCCCACTTTTGCGAGAGGCTTTAAATGTTACAACAGCATCACATCCCCAGTTTCAGGCTCAGATTGCCCATCTGGCCCAGGTAGCATGTCAGCTGACTTTCTCAGGTCATTCTTTGAGTTCATTGCAATCTACTCGGCAACATCATAAAGATTGCAACGCTACTTGAGCTACACGCGTCGCCTCAAGCATGCCGGCATCTCTGTGGGATCAATGCTGCATTTGTGGTTGGCATCACATCACACAAGGTGACCAGTACATGGCAAAAGACAACTGGACAGCCTGGTACAATACTTGGCTTCTCATAAAGTGACGCTGAAAGGCGTAGTCTTTTCTTTTCTTTGCCGGCAGAAGACAGACTTCATTTACCTTGAGGTGGGCAAGCTCCAGGTCGATTTTTGCTCCAAGAGCTGACCTAACTTGATCCAGCAGAGGGTACAGGGGGGTCTGGAAGGTTGCCTTCAGCGCTGTTATGGCTTTGTTAGTTGATCCCATGTAGCCTGTGCCTGAAGAAACCATTCGATTTGTTGAGTTATTTATTGAATTATCAAGTGAATTTGCTGTATTAAATTTCAATTTCATTTACTAATAACCAAATACTTGATTGATCTAAAACAGCTTGCACACTGCACCTAGCAGAGGGACCTTGACCATGAATCTTGGTTTTCCTGTTTTTTGTAAGTTTTCAGAGTTTTCTGAGCAGTCCTAATATACCAAAGCGAGCACAGGACACTGAAAATGCGCTGCAAGCACCCTGTGCTTCTGCCATGCGTTATGGCAACAGCACAAAGACTAAGTTCACACCAGGCGGTTCATCAATGTTCATGCGTGCAAAACAACCGGGCCATGCACAAGATTGCACTCGCCTGTGGGACCTCAAGGTGTGCACACAGACATACTACATGGGCTCTGCACAGCAGCTATCTCACCTGAGTTCCGGGCTGCCGGCTTAGGAGGCTCCCGTTGCGATCGCTGAAAAGCGTAAGCTTTTCTTTTCTTTTTCTCACCTTTGGATTCACTGCCAATGACATTGGACGCCAGGCAGAAATGCTTGTAGAAGAAGCCCGCCAAAAGCCCCGCCTCCACATCTTCCAGGGCTTTTGCGTAGTTGTATAGCCCTGCATGGGAATCCGGCTCCTCATAAACCTCCAGTAACCCCTTCAGTTTGACCTCCCTTGCTTCTGCCATGGCTGACTGTTGGGAATCTGGTGCATTTGTCTGCTCAGCTGCAGCTTGCTGTGCACTGTCTGTTATTGTTGCAGCTGAATGATGCGCGCTGGTCAATGCATGTGCATCCCCGTTTGAGCTGACTGCACCAGTCCCAGGGATTGCTGTGGGGCTCTGGCGTGGTGTTGAGGATTGCCTTTTCGGCACACCAGCCTGTGGGCTAGCTTGAGGGCTGATTTTGGGGTCAGTCTGGGGCTGAGAGGGGGACTGGGCTTGGGTCTCAGAGCTGAGACAAGGGCTGAGTGGCTGTGAGTATGATGAGTCCAAGACTTCGTCTGTGTCTGAAACGGCGTCATAGTATGCCAGAGCATCTGTTAGAGGCTGAAAGAGGCTCTCCAACTTGATCCTGCAACCGCAGATGACATGTCAGTGGGCAGACACACTACCATGACAAGCAATGGAAACCAGAATGTTGACAATGCTGATGAGCAAGCTGCTAAGGAAGACAAGGACTGCTGCAGTCCATATGGTCGTCTGGAAAATAGTTTGCAAGACATTACTATCTGAACATTAATGCGAATAGTATGCACACGTATGTCCATGTTGCTGTCCCTGTCACACAACAAACCTGCATTCACTTCAGCCCCAACAGCTTTTGGGTTGGATGTTTAGGGGTTTCTGAGCGCAACGGCAACCCAGATAGTGCAGCCTGACCTGAAGCTCTTGACAGCCCTGGAGCCCTCGCCACTGGTGCCCTGAATCTCCACTTTTAGCCGCAAGTAGTCCCTCAGGTTCATGCTGGTCAGCATCAGAATGTGGTCCCCAAGGTAGTGCAGCATCCTGGCTGCCTGCATTGCCCACCTCACACACTCACCACACACTCACCACACACTCACCACACACTCACCACAAACTCACCACACACTCACCACACACTCACCACACACTCACCACGCACTCACCACAAACTCACCACACACTCACCACACACTCACTGCACACTCACCGCACACTCACCACACACTCACCACACACTCACCACACACTCACCACACACTCACCACACACTCACCGCACACTCACCACACACTCATCACACACCCACCTCATGCAGCTGTGACCTAGGCTGACGCTGCCACTTTAGATGCACATAGGCCGGCGCACATCATTGCATCTGCCCGAATCTATCAAGTGTGCCCATGAAATCACACTTATCTGTGGCTGCTCTGCAAGCTTGTATTTTGGCCCGCATGACTGCATCTGCCCATACACACCAAGCATGCCCACGAAGCAAGACTGACTCATGGGTGCTCTGTGAGCCACTGTGTTGGCAAGGGCACAGCATGCTTGGCAACACATACAGTGAGCATATTGCAACATGTTTACAACAGTGTTGATGAGGCCAATATTGCTCCAGCGCAGCTGTACAGACTCGCCTGAATGATCCTTGCCGCTGCAATGTTCCATTGCCCTTCTTCAGCGCAATGCTGAGCGATGGCAACCCTGTTGTGCACCACGAAGGCCCAGCACTCGCTGCCCAGGTGGACCGTCCTAAAGAAGAAGTCCTCCTCATGCTCATACACCTCCCCAGACAGTGTGGCCTCTACAACCTGTGCCGTAAGCTGACTGTCAGAGGCCAGTATCGAAAGACAGTATCAGAAGGTACAATGCTGCTACTCTGCAATGTGTTGTTACAGAGTTGTAGCCTTTTGAGGCAATCCAGAGATGTGAGATGTACAGTAGCAACTGTAGCTGTAGCTGCTGAATCAGCCACAGGGCATGCGTTCACACTGTGCATATCCTGTGTGCTGTTTTGACGCAAATGCGCCAGCTGGCAGGCATCAGGGACACGGAGCCACCCTCACTGGCTATTGGACACGCTTGTCATCCATGCCTCATGCTACAATTCACTGCTCAATGCAAGTTTTGTGACTGCAGCATCAATCATGGCTTACTTGCTCAAAGTGCAGCAAGGAAAGGAAGCAACAACAGAGCATTGATGGGTCCATCAGGTATGGCGCGCCCGTTTACGTTGTGCATATCCTGTGTGCTGCTTGACACAATTTGCCAAGCTGGCAGTCATCAGGTTGCTGGAACATGGATGGTATTAATGCCTCATGCTGCAGCTCACACCTCAACGCAAACTTCATACTGCGGAACTGACTATGGGCTGGCTTGCTTGCTCAATTTACACCAAGTGATTGAAGCAACAACAGAGCATTGGGGGGTCCTAGGCTCACCTCTGGATGCACTAACTGAGCATAGTCGAGGTTCCTGGCCCTGGCTCGGAATCGTGCCTCCTCTGCAAGCCCAGCTGCTACCCTGAGCTCATTCAGCTGATGCTCTATGCCCAGCCCCACTGTCCACCGGCTGAAGGAGCTGTCAAAGGTGTTGGTGATGTTCAGCACAACCTGCAACTCAAAGCACAGTTGACACGTATGTGGTTGTTGACAACACGTTTACTCAGCTGATGCATGATGCCCAGCCAGATTGTCCACCGGCTAAAGGAGCTGTCAAAGGTGTTGGTGATGTTCAGCACAATATGCACCTTGAAGCACAGTTTTGTATTTGTCACTGACAACACGCATACCAGCTGATGCATGATGCGCAGCCAGATTGTCCACCTGCTGAACGAGCTGTCAAAAGTGTTGGTGATGTTCAGCATAACCTGTGGCTCAAAGCACAGATTCGCATGTTGCCACTGACAACATGTATACTCAGCTGATGCACGATGCCCAGCCAGACCATCCACTGTCTATGCCTGACCTCAGAGGCCAAGCTGTATAGTGAGCTGCATATTCACATTACCCTGATACAACAATAACATTGCTAATGATAATAACAATGATAACACTATAGGAACGCTGCATATTCACATTACCCTGATACAACAATAACATTGCTAATGATAATGACAATGATAACACTAATGATAACAATGATGATCATAATAGTAGTAATACGCTTTCCAGCTCATGGTGAGATAGGTACGTGCAGAATTTCTCTAATACGCTGCATGTATGGTCAATTGCAAACAAAGTAATGTTTTCCGTGACAGACCTTGATCAGAGAGTTGCGCTCGGCTACCGTCATGCCATCTTTGCTTGCCTCAACGGCGTTTACGAGGCGCTGGAGGCAGGGGGAGTGGGAGGCCTGCTTGGTAGTGGGGGGGCAAGCTTCAAAGGGGAAGTGCTGTGTCAGGCTTGCTCTGCTGACGTGAGCATTATCCTCTTCCAGTTCGCCATCTACAACCTACACAAATAGCAGAATTTGTGATGTGAGAATGTACACATAGCGGAGTCCCTCATGCAAAAGGTCACACATAGCAGCAACTGTCATGGGGAATGGTACATATAGCAATGTATGCCATGCATAAGGGTACATGTAGCGATACTTGTTGTGCAGGAAGATCATGCAGCAATAAGTCTTATGCAGAAGGGTGCTGTGTGGGCTGTCTGTGTGGGCATGACCCTCATCATGCACAAGATACTGCATCTTTGTTTCAGTCATCACGGATCTGGACGAAACCTAAGTTGGTGAGAGCAAAAGACTGAGGTAACGCCAAAGTGTCCAGGTTTTGATGGGTAGCCTGCCGAATGCATTATGCTTTACAGAACGCAGTACATGTCCATGAACTAAAGCACATGCAGCAATCAGCATGCATATAGTCATGCAAAGTACATTGTGACAGCACAAGCAACTGACTTGTTATGTGACCTAACATGACTCTTCTGGCAGCAGCAAGCAGCACTTACTGACCTCAGTCAGCAGCAAGCATTGCTTTTGGATGTCATTAGCAACCATCTCAACACGTGGCCTTCTGAAGACATACTTGCGGTCATCGCTGATGAACTCTGCCAGCAGCAGGAAGCATAACTCAATGCCATGAAAGGCTGCCACAAAACAGGGCTCTAGAACAGGCTTCTCTGTTGCAGGCTTCTCCCAAATCTGCAGTGCTGGCATTTTATCATGGCTTGTTTTGCAAAGCAGATTGGTTAGGCTTGAGGTTAGGCTTGAGAGCCACGTTGACTGGTCGTGATAGCACAGATGACATAGGTCCAAAGCAAGATGATACATCCTTCATGCACTCTTGACAAAGTTGGTATCTGCCAAGAATGGGGTACCATGGTGTTTGTGGTCATGCCACGTAGTTCAGCTGTTTGCCTTTTGTTGGCCTTATGTGTGTCTGATGGGCTTACAGAGTGCAGGCAAGACGTGATACCTGCTGAAGGGGCAGAAGATGAATGTACTCCTCATAGAGCATGATCACCCTTTTCTTGGTTTGCAGCCATTTCTGCAGTGGCTCAGACCTTCCAGACTACAAGGCAAAGACATGCAGTAAGACAAGCATGCATTTTTGATGCTACAGTCCCTGCACCCTACACAGGCCAGAGTCAGCCTACCATATCCTTCGCTTGCTGGGAAGCGTGCCCAAAGGGACATGCCATAATTGGTGACAGACAGAACACCCTCAGCGATCAGTCCAAAAGCACGAGCCCGAAGTCTAGACAGCGCAGCAGCGTAGCAGCATCGAGTGATGGCTGTGGTACCATGCACCAAAACTGCTCGCGTTAGTTCTGCAGCCACTGATCGCTGCCTCCCCCTCCTGCTGTTGGCGCGATGACATAAACTACGCCAGCAGGTCAAATTGACTGCGAAGTTGAAAATTGCTTGCAAGTGATTGTTTTCTCAAAAGCCCGGTTTGTGTCGTGGCATGTCCACTGTCGAAGCGTCGCTTGCGCTGAGGAAAAAGCCAGTGGACGTCGATTCATATTCTCTGGAATGCCTACAAATGCAGACACTATGCTAGTCATTGCATATGGGTCGAGTGCTTCAGGGGTGCAACGATCCTGAGCAGCTTCATGGGTGCAGCGATCTTGATAGCTGCGGATACGCGGATGTCATGAATTCCGTAGAGAGACAATTGCTGACAAGCTTCTTGACAAGCAATTATCCTTGCAATTAGACAGCATGAGCTTGTAGAGCGGCACATTGCAGCCGTGTTGTTGCCAGTGTGACATGACACATGGCAGGAGGGATATCTTGCCTGGAAACATCGTGATCTCCATGACTTGAAGACGGATCCCTCATGAAGCATCATCATGCTGATGACTCATGATGCTTCTGCAAAGTTTGAAATCAGTCCTGGTTGCCCTAATAGGTCATGAGCTGTCGTGCTTTGACATGAACGCTAACGCGCCCGTCGCTGCATCATCCTGACATTTCGAAGGGATGACCTGATACGATCGTCATCACTTCTGAAAAGCTATCACTTCCGGCCTCCCAGAAACTCGCAAGCACAGTTCCTCAAAATCGTTGCAGTCGTAACGCTGACGGGACCGCTCGGGAAGGCATGAACGTGGCGGTCGAACGCCTCAGTGGTCTGCAACAGCACACCGTACGTCGTCGTCGCTCTTTGGCACCCTGACCAGAGCCCGTTGTGCGGACCTGCGTTGAACTGACTGATCCCCTGCAAACTGCACAGGCACGAATACGAAACATATGTATTCTGGCTCATGTGGATCATGGGAAAACCACCATGTCAGACCACCTGATAGCATCGAATGGCCTCATACACCCCAAGCTGGTTGGAGAAATGCGCTATTTGGACAGCAGAGATGATGAGCAGGCACGCGGAATCACAATGAAGTCCAGCTCAATATCTCTCCTGTATGTGCCTGGGGCGGCGTACAGACCAGAAGGCCCTCGCAGCTGCTCTGAAGAGGAGAAGGCTGCAACAGGTGCTCAAAATTTGGTTCAAGTTCAAAACAATCCTGCATGCTTTTGCTTGTGTGCGTCGCAATTGTGGTTGTCATACATACTTCACTTCGTTAACTGTGAGTGCCTTTAGATCAGGTGCACGAGCCAGTATGCGCTGGCAGCTGTGCTTTGCTTGCAATGTGAAACATGCGTTTCATACCATGCTGCCTGCAGGGCTGACACATTGTCAGCTTGCCAAAATGTGTTGCAGGATACCTGATGAATTTGATTGATTCCCCTGGGCATGTAGACTTCTGCAGTGAAGTGTCAACGGCTGCGCGGCTGAGTGACGGAGCACTGGTTTTGGTAGACGCTGTTGAAGGCGTCTGCATTCAGACGCATGCTGTCCTGAGACAAGCATGGGAGGAAAAGGTGTTGCTTGCAGAATGCACCATAAGTTCTGCCAACATACCAAGCCATGCACAAGTGTATGCATCACATGGATGCATGCATTTGTCTCCTCAATCAAAATCAAGCGACCGCATACTTGTGCAACCCTCTTCAGATATATCAACCCATCACTTGTTCTTTCCACCAGAGGCAGCAAGAACATGCCAGCGCAAGCAGGCATATGATTGCCGAAGACCGAAGCATCATGCACTTAGACCAAGACTGATCTATGCAGTCGCACAGCCATGATGCTGATACATCTCTACCTCAACTGCACCATCAAGCCGTTCTTGTGACAACAGGTGCAACTTTGCTTAGTGATCAACAAGATAGACCGCCTGATTCTGGAGCTTCAGCTGCAACCTCATGAGGCTTATGATCGCATCAAGGGCATCATCACGCAAGTCAACATGATTGTGAGTGCCTTTGAGAGCGAAAGTTTCATGTCAGAAGCCGACGCTGTTCTGGCCCATGAGAACATCAAGGCTAATGCAGATGCAGGGTACGCTGCTGCACGATGTGGTTGGGTTGGCAGCCAGCCAAATGTATAGTCCTTGCTTGGCGTGTTGCGGCACAGTCTTTCTTGCTTTGTTCCATGTTTTTTATGGCACCATCTTGCTCAGCTGTCGCTCACTCTGCAACCGGATTTGTATGAGAGCTACTCTGTCTCAGGACTCATGCAGACTGCCCTACATATGATTGCTCAGAGTGATTCACGCTCCCACAATTCTGCTCCCCTTGGGCTTGCAGGAAGTCCAGATTACATCACACGTGTCATTTCTCACTACCACTGCCATGTGGCGCTCCACTGTCATTTGGAACTTTCAATGTGTGTCTGGTGTGTGATGCCAGGACTCAGCAGGGTGAGGTTGATCTGGAAGACAAAGAAGACCAGTTCCAGCCTCAGCTGGGCAATGTTGCCTTTGCCAGCGCCCATGATGGCTGGGCCTTCAGGATTAGTCAGCTGGCCAAGCAGTATGCTGACAAGCTGGGCTGCAATGCGGCTGGTCTGGAGCAAGCGCTGTGGGGGGACTATGCCTTTCAAGCCAAGACCAAGCGCATCATCAAGATCAAGCCTGATCAGACGCACAAGCACAAGCCTCTATTTGTACAGGTGAAAAACTTCTTCCCCTCGGGTAACAATGTTGTAACAGCAGCATCAGTGTCAGATGCACCCCTCGCAATATAGCTGCCTCCAGATGGGCCTGTTGAGAGCATCACCAGTGTAATGATACTCTCTCAAGTGCACCTGTTTTGTGTCAGGTAGTGTCAGGGCGGCAATTCCGGAACTTCGTTTTACGACAGGTCATCCTGAACTACACTGCCTGCTGGTTTGGCTCATTCCTGCTGCCATACCTTTTGTCAACTTACAGGAACTGCGCCACTAAAGGTCAAGCATGTGTTTTTAGCCCTTGAACTCTCAGCCAAGTTGCTACAAAACCTGATGTGTCAGTGCTGCAGCCACATGGCCAATGCAGGCACAAGGCACAATGTAGCAGTGCAGCAACGACTGCAACACAAATTGTGTTGATGTTTTGCAGTTGGCATTGGAGCCTTTGTGGAAGCTGTACGAAGTGTGCAATCAAGGGACAGATGTGAAAGCAGTCCTGAGTAAAGCTGTCAAAAGTCTTGGCCTGACACAGGTAAGGCCGTATTTGTCATGCACTGATTATGGTTATTTCGCACAACAACAGAAAACACATTATATGTATTTCACACTCTTACACATGGCTTACATGAAACATATCTTGCTTTAACATATATTGCACCATACATCACCCTTCATGAGCAATCAATGCTCTTACATCACAAAAGTGTCAATCATGCAGGTTACTGCAACAACTGATGAGTTTGAACACATGCTGCATACAGTTGCATGGGGATCAGCATTGCATGATTCCTGGATCCTGCCTGCGTTGCCCAGCGTTGAATTTGCACACAGCAGTCTGCGTGCAACCCTGGTCAACAGTCTGGGTTCTTGTGAAGCAATATTGGCAGCACATGCAGCAATTTGTGACATGTACAAGATCATCAGCTGCCCAGACAGCACTGAGTCCGGCTGCAGAAGCAGCTGCCTCTAGACCTGTTTGTTTGCAAAGCACAACACCAGGAACAGCAGAAGCAGTAGCACCAGAAATCACCTGTAATGCCACTCCTACTGTGCAGGTAACAGATCGTATGCTGATGCATCCAGATTCCCGCACAGTGCTGAGGTCAGTTCTCAAAGCATGGCTGCCCTTGTCTGAGGCTGTGCTCAGCATGGCGGTAGAACATCTGCCAGATCCTGCTTCTGCAGCACCAGGCCGTCTTGCCCGCCTGCTGCCCCCACAGCAGCTGCATCTTAAGGGCCTGCAGCTGCCAAAAGACCTGCAACAGGTATGGGTCGGTCTGACGTTCTGGGTTTGTCTCTCTCTGTGAGATCCTATCAGATTGTGAATATGCCATGCTTGAGTACAGCTTGTTGCCTGGTCATGCCATCGTCACTCAATCAAGATGCAGCTGTCTTAACACCTATAGGAGGTGTGACCGGCTGTGTGCTTTGAGATTGCAAGTCAATGGCATTACCTGACCATGGTCTAAGCTGGCTACACAAAGCATTTGCAGACTTGGCATGACAATGCATATGGAGCATCATATGTGCAGTCATGCTGTTTCTTCATCTCACAAACCTTGAAGGAAGGCTTGCAGGCAAATGGTGTAGTTGCCACCGCCTGTCTGATGTGCATCCCTTGTGATTAAATTGCATGGTCTACATACCTACACAGGCCCTGCAGCTCTGCTAGCTAGTGTAGAAACATGATGATCATGCACAGCTCATGGTATGCCTGCAGCTAGATATGTCCAGGCAGACCCTGCATCCCTACTAGACAGAGTGCAATGATGCCAGCAATGATGATGACCCCTTGACTGAGAAGTGAAAGATGCATGGATGCGCGCATAACTGAAATGATGCTGCAGGCACTGGATTCTGCAGAGCATGGTGTGGAGAGCTGCAATACATCTCCTGAAGCCCCATGTGTGGTGTATGTCTCTAAGATGGTTGCAGTACCGGCAGCAGCTCTTCCCAGGTATGCACATGCCTCCTTCTAAGTTACTCACGCACTGGTTCACTTGTTGATCTGGCCACATGCACGCATGCTCACTTATTTCCCCACAGTGCTTGCTGTTTGAAGATAGTCATACGTGTACATCAACTTCGAGCACATTACAACATGTATTTGCATATCAATAGGAAAGCCACAATTTGACAGCATGCTACATTACTTCTTACACTTTGCAAACCATGACTGATTGTCATGTGGCTTTGTGACAGCTATCTGGCACAAAAAGCAGCTATTCAACCCCTAAACATACACCTAGACATAGCACACAGTCAATCATGCCCAGCACACTGTCTAAGTGTCATAGAGATTGGGGTGTGCAGACAGGAAGGGAGGGCGCCCCCCCAGGACCCCAGTCAAGAGGTGTTCCTGGCCTTTGGCAGAGTATTCAGTGGAGTATTGAAGGATGGGCAGTCCGTGCATGTGCTGTCTGCAGCCTACAACCCAGCCCAGCCTCACCTACAGCGCCAGATTCACCAGGTGTGAAATAATAAGTACTAATAACAGTTCTAAATTCGCTTTCCAGCTCATGATGAGCTAGGTATGTGTGGGTATGACAGGACAAACTTGACCTTTCCTACAGCAGACAGCTGGTAACGTGGCCTTTCAGCCATTACACAACTGGTGATTTGGCCTTGTTTAAGTCAATCAGACAGTGAGTTGGCCTGACGTACGACAGGCATTTGGTGTGCCTTGGCCATTCACACGCCAGGCAGCTGGTGCCCTGTTTTCAAACACAGCAGGTCACTGGTTCAAGCGTCAAGTTACAGGCTTCTGTGTTGGATGGTCGAGGTCCATGCTAGGTGTTACTTTTTTGGTGACCAGAGCTGGTGTCAGGCCCAGCTCCCATGCACCTAGCATTCTTCTGAGAAAGACAATTACCACAATAGATGCTTTGACAACCCATGACATGATATGCTGGAGAAACATCTTTATCAGATGGGCTCATGCGTCCCATAACAACAAAGAATGGGTATATGTGCTGTGCTGCTCAGGCTGTTGCTGTCTGCTGGTGCAGGTGGATGGGTTGTACCTGATGATGGGGCGAGGCCTGGACAGGTTGCACCAGGTGCCCGCAGGCAATGTCATTGCCATTGGTGGCCTGGGCACCGCTATACTCAAGTCAGCCACCATCACCTCCTCACCGGCTTGCCGACCCCTGGCTCCCATGCTCTTCCAAGTAACTCACTCACTCACTCACTCACTCACTCACTCACTCACTCACTCACTCACTCACTCACTCACTCACTCACTCACTCACTCACTCACTCACTCACTCACTCACTCACTCACTCACTCACTCACTCAC
>JAABUK010001823.1_pt1 | contig 39899 bp, 33 predicted proteins | sample 5559141 | NCBI WGS metagenome assembly JAABUK01 (sample SAMN10711869, study PRJNA513367) | rock metagenome | isolation source: Antarctica rocks | place: Antarctica: Victoria Land, Pudding Butte nord | collected 2016-01-03 | reverse complement strand
CTATTCTTGAAACAGACTCATTCAACTACGTCAACGATGACATACTTTCTCAGTATGATGACGAAGAAACATTGCATTCGATGATCTACTACAGCAAGAATCTGAGTCTCGCTGAGTGCAATTACAAGATCTATGACAAGAAACTACTAACAATCATTCGTGCCTTCAAGCATTGACGACCTGAGCTGAAATTGACTGAGTTACTCATCAAGATGTTCATTGATCATCAAGCTTTAACGTCATTAATGAAAGATAAAGAGCTAAGTAGACGTTAAATGCGCTGAGTACAAAAACTCATTGACTTCAACTTCAAAATCATGTATCGTTCAGGTAAATAAAACATCAAAGTCGATGCATTGACTCGTCAAGTTGATTTAGTTTCTAGAAGTCTTGAGAATGAATGATGTCGTTATCAGCGAACTACAATTCTCACGTTGAATTGAATGAAAATCGCTGATCTAGAAGAGAAAGAGAACGATGAATCAATTTATCGATTGATTCTAGAAGTTAACAGAATCAACGAGAATTGTATTCTGCTTCGTGAAGTTGTATTAAAAGATGAAGCTCAATACAAAGATACTAAATTAAGAGATTGTCGAGTTCAGAACGAAATACTATATCAAAGTGATCTTCTATGAGTTTTCTTCGATGAGCATCTTCAAATGAAGCTAATTCAAGAAGTTCATGATCAATCTTCTATTGATCATCTCGAAATTCTCAGAACGATGAAGATCATAAGAAGATACTACTATTGATCTTCAATGCGAAAGACAATAGATTAATATATTCGAAACTGCTACATTTGTCAACGATCAAAGACTTCTCAAGATAAATTCAATGAACTACTACATTCTTTATTCATACTTGAACAGTGATGAAAAAACATAGTCATGAATTTCGTCATTGACTTATCTTCTTCGAAAGGCAAAAACGTCATACTAACAGTGATATGTAAACTGACAAAGAAACGACATTATATTTCTTGCTTCACTGATGACGAGAGAATCACAGCAGAAAAAACAGCTGAGCTAATGCTTCAGTGAATATATCAAATACATGATTTACTCGATTTCATTGTTTTGAATCGAGACTCTCAATTTACCTTCATTTTATGAAAGTCGCTTTGCAAAAGACTAAACATTAATCTTCAACTCTTCACAATCTATCACTCTCAGATCGACGATCAAAGTGAATGAGTCAATCAGAACATCAAAAGATATCTTTGATTCTTCTGTTTATACATGCAGAATGACTGAGTCAAGCTACTACTCATGATTGAGTTCGTCAACAATAATGCTCTGTTCTCAGTCATCTTCTCAATCTCTTTCTTTCTAAACAAAGACTTTCATTCTCATATGAGCTTTGAACTCAATGTCATCGAATATAAAAGTTCTTGTGAACGCTTGCAGATGACTAAAGTCGAGAATATATCTGAACATATGAACAAAACATTGAAGTTTGCTTGCGAGTCGCTAGTCAAAACATGAGAACAAATAATGAAACAAGTTAATAAGCATAGAAAAGAAGTTGATTACAAGATCGAATCAAAGATGTTTCTGAATGAAAGAAATATCATTACAGCGAGATCTTTCAAGAAGCTAGATGACAAAATGCTTGATTCTTTCATCAATCTAGATCTTGTTGACTCTTCATATAAGCTGAAATTATCAGAGTTTATGCATGTTCATGATGTATTTCATTCTGATCTGCTTCGCTCTGTCGTCGACGATTTCTTGCCTGATCAAAAGAACAAACTCTCAGATTCAATAGTGATAAACGACGAAGACGAGTGAGAAATCAATAATATATTAAATTTTCGTTGATATCAAAGACGACTTCAGTATAGAGTCAAATGAAATGACTATGACAATGATCTCAATTGATACAACGCTGATGACGACGAATTTATGAACGCTCAGAAGATCGTTGACGATTTTCATATTCAATACTCAAACAAATCGCGCTAATCAACAATTCAATCAATCACGATTTAACAGATCTGAGTCTGTGAAATCATGATTGAGCAATCAATCGAGTCGAGCAGAAAATACATTCATGTGAACATGAATCGTTGAAGAAGAAGAGTAATGTCATAATTCTAGCCTTGTCAGACTCAGTCTTCTAGTCTTGTCAGACCTATTTTTACTTCATCATCTTAACTAGTCTCTATTGAGCCTAGCGTCGACTGAGAAACATACATATGTAGTCAGCTTCTTTTCTGTAGCTATCTTTCTTTCTTAGCATTTATCTTCTAGTTAAATGACACTTCTATCTAACTCGCTCTAGACAGACTTCTAACATGATTAGCTGCAAATGCATGTTTAATAACTTAAATGATATCAATTATCAAAATGACATAAATCATCAAAATAATACAAATCATCAAAATAACACTGCTGACACTGATTATTCTGATTCTATATGCTTAATTGTATATGTTTAAGCACATGCAAAAGCAAGATATTAAATCAATGAATTTATTATTTAACTAGTTATTTAATCATTTATTTGAATGAATTGTTGACTATGTAGAATATTCAATAGAGAATCATAAAAAGAGTCATGAAGAATGCTCAATAGAGAATCATGAAAGCTGTTTGATAGAAAATCATGAAGAGTGCTCGATAGAAAAACATGAAGAATGCTCAATAGAAAAACATGAAGAATGCTTAATAGAAAAACATGAAGAATGCTTGATAGAGAAACATAAAGAGTGTTTGATAGAGAAACATGAAGAGTGCTCAGTAGAGAAACATGAAGAGTGCTCAATAAAGAATCATGAAGACTGTTTGATAAAGAATCATGAAAGAAGTCATGTAGAAAGCATTGTTCAACTCATGTTATGCACTCAATCAACAAGTAATTTGAAGCATGTAGAAAGTTTGATAAAGCATTTGATAAAAAGCTTGATTGAAAGCTTGATTGAAAGCTCAGTAGAAAGCTCATTAGAAAGCTTGATTGAAAGTTCAGTAGAAAGCTCAGTAGTAAAAAGCTCAGTAGAAAGCTTGATTAAAAACTCACTAGAAAGCTCACTAGAAAGCTTGATCAAAAGCTCAGTAGAAAGCTCAGTAGTAGAAAGCTCAATAGAAAGCTCAGTAGAAAGCTCAGTAGAAAGCTCAGTAGAAAGCTTGATCAAAAGATCAATAAAAAGCTCAGTAGAGAATTTGATAGAAAGTGTAATAATCAAGTCTACTAGATGAATAAATGAGATCTATAAGAGTGATATGACAATGTGATATTCTAAGCAGACACAGAATGAATATATATTATGATAGAGCTAATTATTAAGAAGCTCTCGATAACTCAAGAGAATCAATCGACTATAAAGAGTTTGTCAAGCATTGTCAAGTCAAGCACGACATAACTCATGATATATTAAGTCAAAGATATGACGTAGTCTAAATGATATCTTGACAGAGTCATAAAATTTCAGAGTTAACTCAGATGTGATCTTTGACTCAGTTTCTGACTTTAGTCTCTGATTTAACTTCTATGTGTCAATTCATCATGACAATTGTCTTTTCTTCTAAGTGAGTTCATTCTCGATCTCAATAATTAATGTCTTTGTTTAGTTTGATAAATGATGACGCGTATTCATTGATTCATTCTAGAAGCTCTCGATAAAAATCTTCAAATCTCTGTGAGAAAATAAGAAAAAGAGAAACTTTCAATTGAATGATGATTCATCTTCGATTATAATGCGTATAGATGACATTGTAGATAGTATATGTGATGTGTAGTTAATGTAAATGACAGCAATGATGATGTATAAATAACGCATAAACATTGTTTACATTTCAAGTAAATGATATGATTAAGATGATAAAATGTAAACAAGAATGAATAACAATTGTTGTTTTGTTTATCGCTCTTTCAATTTCTCTCAACTTCTCATTTTCTTCAACTTCATCTTTTTTCAATCACAATTATATTTTTATCATTGTATGATTACTTTTGACAAACTTTGAGTATATCTGTATTGTAAAAGTAAGAGATCTAGATCATGAGTCATGAATGCACAGCGACGCTCAAAGAGAGTCGTAAGATGATGAAGTTGACTGATGCTTAAGTCAAGATCATTATGAAAGTAAGTGATGTCATAACTTAAGATTTTACAACTATTACTGCAACTAACAGTATTGTAAGTTTGTTCAAAAGACATTGATTAGATGTGATGATCATTATGCTGCTGATGCTGAATCACTCATGATGATGCAGATGTTGTTAAATTCTGATTGAAAGCTCATCATTTTTACTATTTAAACTTTCAAGTATGTTTTCGCTATCAAAGAGAAAATTCGAAAGATGATGAAAGAAGAAATGATTGTTGATGCTTTGTCAATAATCTTGTTGAATTTACAGACTTCGCGAAATCAAAAAACGATGATAAGATTCGCTTATTCAACTTCTTGATGTCATTACTGATGCTTTTCAGCTGTCAATTGTTGAAATAAGCGAAAGAAACATTGCTGATCTTGAAACTCTAAATAGAGTGATTTGTATAAAGTGTGCTTGAGTTTTACACATTGAGAATAAAGCATCGCTGTGTGATGTCATCTTTCAAAGAAAGACAATGTACAAGAAGTGTGCTTGCTGTGCAAGTAATGAGAATTTCTATGTCACAATGAGTATACTTATATGATACATCTGTTAAACACTCATAATTCAATGTTTAGATTCTCAATATTTACATTTCAACTGTCAATGAATTCTTTCATCTGCAAAATATTCATGATAGTGCAATTGAAGATGAAGAAGAGAATGTTATTCTGAAGATATTCACTGCTCATCAGAAAATTCTTTACAAGAAATTGACAACAGCAACTTGTGTGAAGAGTCATCTCAAAGAGACTCACAAACTTGAGTCTTTAAAGATTCAAAAGCTTATTCTCAAAGAGATGATAATTGTCAATGACATTGTCAGAGAAATTCTGAATGTAAAGTGCTTTGCAATACATTCAATCTCAATTATATATCATTTCATCAGCATTTTTAATTGTTCTGATATATTTTAACACAATCTGTTATCTTTCAAATCTCTGTCTTCGCGTCTCAATGTAAATCTGATAATGAAAGAGAAGAAGAAGTCTGCAATCTTGTCTTGTGTGAAAGATGTTTGATGAAGTGATGTTTGTTGTGTCGTGATGATTATGCTCTTTTGTTGAGTGCATTTGAGCATCTTTGCGCTTTTTCTTCTGTCTGTTGATTTTCATATGTGATCGTTTCATTAGAGAGTGAAACTATCATAATACAGTGATTCTTCTTTTCTAATAATGAATTTATGCTTAAAAGTGAGTGATTATGCTTTTCGCTTACGTTTCAGTCTCATTTTGAAAGCTTTTATAAGCTTCAAGACATCTTTTATATCTTCGCTTGATATTCATTGATTATATTCAATGAAATATTCTTTTCATTGTATCTTATAATATAAGATTCTCTTTCTTTTTTGCTTCTGTAGAATCTTTTCTATCTTTCATTCTTACTCATCATCAATAAGCTTGAATACGAGATAATCGAGTATAGAGTCATCGTTTAGCCTACAATTATACGATTCTAAGAGAAATACATGAAAGACATAATGAACTTTATAAATGACTGAAAGATCAAGACAATATGTTTGCTTGTTTATGAATTCTTGTATATGAAAGAACTTTATCATCTTATTTGATAGTTTCTTGCTTGACTTCTTCTGCTTCAGGTTTTTTGCTGATAGCATGATCAAATCATCAACATTAAAGAACTTAAACTTATGTTTTCAATTATAGTACTTTGTCTGAGCATCGATTGCATTTTATCATTATTATGTCAACGTGTTTTGCACATTTTGCAGCATTTCAACGCGTTCTTTTGCGACTGACACTTCTTCTTTCATAGCATCGTTCTCAATGCATATGTTAAAGATTGACTCATAGTCATACATAACTTTAAAGAGACTACAGCTCAACGAAGAGTGCTTCGTCTGATGATACATGAACTCAACTACGAGTAAAAGCGTAGTTCAGTTATCTTGCTTTTCTGAACAATATATTTTTAGATAATGTTTCAGCGTTTGATTCTGTCGTTCTATCTGATCATCTGTTTGCGAATGAAAAGCGATGCTTAGTCATCGTTTCATCTTGACATGATAGCAGATCTCTGATCAGAACGCACTGATAAATAAACTATCTCTATCAATAACTATATCATTCAATATCTCATATTTTAGAACAATCTGCTCAAAGAACAACTTTGCTAATTTTACGACAGTCAGAGTCTTCTTTGTAGACAGATAATACGTCATCTTCGTGTAGTGATCAACTATCACAAGAATCAAGTCATACACAACTTTTTTTCATTTACTAGACAACAGATCTGTTATGAAATTCATAATGATTTCTTTTCATGAATCTGTGAATCGAAGTAACAATCTCAACTCATCATATGATAGATGATGTTTCATCTTTACTCTCTGACAAATGTCACAAGTATTTATATACTCTTTAACATTCTTGATCATACTTTTTCAGTAATATTTGCAATCTAATAGCTCGCTGATCTTGTCAGTATCAAAATGTTTCGCTAATAAGTCATCATGATGACGTTTCAATAACTCTTCTCTGACAGAAAGATCTTCTGAAACATATAATGATTTATTATACTTTATCATTTCTTAACTATTCAATGTTCAAGCTTCAACGTCACTCTTTCATATACTCATCGTTTCATCTGCTTTTAGTCTCACAGCAAATTCATCTTCTTGCTGTAAGATCTTGATGAGCTCAACTATGAATTTATTACTGAAGTCATATGTTGTTTCATGAATTGTCAATACTCTGACAATTGCATGTGAAATGAGTTGTTTGCAATCAACAGTTTCAGCAACAGAATTAAGCTGTTTCTCAGCTACGTTGCAATCTCTATGAGTCAACGTTTCATTATCATGTCTCTTCAAGTTTTTAGACTCAGATTGAGAAATTCTATCTTTTAAGAAATGTACTTCGTCTAGATGCATCTTTTGCACTGCTAGAATCATGATTTTCAGCAGCATACTTCTGACATGCACTGCTGAACATGTACTTGTGTTTTCACTGACACTATGAACAGACATCTTCTCGACTTCATTAATTACTCATGTACAGTAGCTTTCATCTTGCGATCTGTCTTTGACATGTTTCGCTGAATATCTTCGTTCACTAACATTATGAATGAACATCTTCTCAACATCGTTAATCACTCATGTTCATCAATGAGTTTTATTTCGCAGTCTGCTTTTGACATGTTCTACTGAATATCTGTTCATACTTATACTGTGAACGAACGTCTTCTCGACATTGTTAATCACTTGTATACAGTATAGTTCTCTGATCGCTATGAATATAAAGCTATTTAAGCTTTCTATTCTAGTCAGCTTTCGCTGTAAAGTAAGCAGCAAATGATTCGCAAAGATGTTCTCACTCTTATAATCAGATCATCTTGATGATGCATTGATCAAGTTTGTCTTTTCTGATCTATGTGTTATTTCAAAGTTGCAAATCAACAATCTTATGACTCATCTGACTTGTCTTTCGTTTAGCTCTTGAACGTTCATAAAACTCTTCAGATTATTATGATCAGTCAGAACTTCAACAGTATGATAATTGTTTTTCACATAGTGTCATCAGTGTTTAAACATCACTACTATGACTAGAAGCTTCTGATCATATGTCTCATAGTTTCTTTCAACGTCTATCATCATTTTGAATTAGAATGCAATCAAATGTCACTGATCTTCATCATCTGACTGAGACAAAATACTTGCGACTGCATAATCAAACGCGTTGATCTCGATGTGTATATGTCGCTCTGAGTCAAAGTGTCTTAGTATAGATGCTCTCATAAAGACGTCGTGAAGCTGATTAAAAGCTTGTTTCGCTTCGCTTGATCATATGAATGAACTCATTTTTACATCTTTTACATTATCTCTCAGCAGTTCTGTTAAAGACTTTGCTATCTGAGAGTAGTGATGTATAAAACGTCGATAGAAATTGACAAATCTCAGAAAAACTTGTATTTCTTGATACATCTTTGATCTGAGTCACGTTTTGATGATGTCTACTTTACTTGAGTTCATCAAAACATTCTTTGTGAATATGACAAACTTTAGAAAGTTCACTTTAGTGATGAAGAATTCACACTTCTTCAAGCTAGCATATAGCTTGAACTTTCTTAATCTCTCAAGAATCTGCTTCACGTGATTCACGTGATCAGTCTTCTCTACGAAGAAGATTAGAATGTCATTCAGATAAACAACATAAAAGTCATTTAAAAGCTCTGTCAAGATCTTATTAATATAAGTTTGAAAGATGACAGATGCATTGATTAAATCAAACGACATGATCATATATTTAAAGTGATCATAATGAGTACGAAACGTCGTTTTTCACTCGTCTTCACGTTGAATTCTGAGACAATGATACACATTCTTCAGATTCAATTTAGTAAACTGCTTGACTCAACTGAGTCTGTCTAGAGTTTCACTAATTAAAGACAGTGAATGACGATTTTTGACAGTGATCTTATTCAGATCTCGATAGTTCATGCATAGATAAAAACTATCATTCTTTTTGAAAATGAATAGAATAAACGCGTCAGTTGAACTGATGAAGTGCTTAATTCATTCTTTCACTAAGACATTGTCTAGATACTGTCTCAAAGTTGCTAACTCTGTGTTCAACAAATTATACAACAATTCATATGATGACTTTGCAGTGATTTCGATTGCATGATTGTGATCTTCATGCAAAGACAGTTTGTTTGCATTCTTTATTGTTAGAGATCAGCATAGAGCGAGTCATATGAATGTCATTTAACTAATAGATAAATGCTAAGAAAGAAAAGTATCTACAAAAAAGAACTCAATTCTTATATGTGTGTTTCTCAGCTCTGTGCTAGGCTCGATTGAGTTGACGTCTTACAAATATGATGCAGAGTTTCAATGATATCATCTCTAAATCAGGTTTTCGCTAGACTCGATTAGAATGAAACCAGGCGAAGACTAGACGAAGAATAGACAAAGATTAGAATCATAACATTTATCAAGAATACATCTTTGTACTCTTTCAATTCAACGAGTAAAGTTTGCGTTTCAAGCGCGTTTGTGATACAACTCGTTGTGTTATTCATTGCTTTCACTTGATGTTCAACGATTGACTTTTCGACAACGTTGATCATGATAAAAGCATACACAGTAGACTTATCTTGTAGAGCTTTCGCAAATACTTATGCGAAGAACAACTCAAATGCGTGCTCATTCACGTTGAAACATCATGTTCTTGCAATCATGTTTATTTGAATACGCTTGAATTGCATATTCAACATATTCAAGATCAAGAAAGATTCTTTCTTGTCAATAGCATAGAAGATACTTATATATTTTTTCTTTATGTCTTAACTGTCTCTCAGTCAATAACACATCTTATAAACATCATAACAATAAACATTCTGATCATTCATTCAGATAGATCTTGAAAGATCAACGTTCAGCAATGACATACTCTGCTTGATGACAAAACGTTAACTAATTACGTTCATCTTGACATTGATATTCATGTGAATCTTCGTTTCTGTCTTCTGATCTCTCTGAATTACATGCTCTTTATATATAAGAATCTTTACAAAGAGAACTTCTTGTTTTTCCCTCGATGATTTGAAGTGTTCATTGAGAGCTTGCCTTTTTTCAAAATCTTGAAACGACTTATATATGACATCAAATCGATGAATACTCGATTTGCATCAGATTTTTTTGACCTGTTCTTGATCTTTTCGTCTCTACAATTAATAGAGTAATGATTCTTTTGATTGCACATATAGCACGTTATATTGAACAAATTCTTGCTATAACATGACGAAGTATGTGAGCTTGTTTTTGACGAAGAATTAAGTCTGATTGATCAATGAGATTTCTTTCGCTTTGAATGAATCTTCTTGTTGATTTTATCTTAATCATGCAAGTTCTTGTCTTGATGTTGTTTCAACGACAAGACATGTTCTTTTTGCAAATTTGTTTTCAATCGAGCAACAAGATTGATTAACGCATCTCATGTGATAGAAATTGACTGCACATTAGTAATGATCACACGCAGCTCAGATCTCAACTTGATGAATAAATGAGCTCACTTATGCTCATCACTATACAACAAAAGTTGATGTTTCAGAGTGCTCAGATGAGCTGCAAACGTTTGTATCATCTGATCTGAACGTTGCAATGCGTTCGCATACTGCTGAGTCACATTTATGCTTCAATTCATCGAATTCTCGATTAAATTAAGAAGAAAGTTGGTAAAATCAAATCACATCTGCTGAGCTGCAGACATAGTTTCTTCATGATTGAATCAAAGCTTCTTTGATTCATTCTTGAGATAAATCATGCAGTACAAAATCTTTTTCTCATCACTTTCAAAATGTCAAGAAGTATTTCAAAACAAGATTTTGATGTCGCAAATTCACTCTCTATGCTTTTTTATGATTTTGTCATGATACTTCTTTAAGAGCATTGAGAATCTTCGCTTCTGCAAAATGATCTCGAGATGACTTTGTTTCGTCGTCGTTGACACTATGAAGACAACGATGCGTAGATCATTCAAGTTCTCAATGAAAGCTCGAATAAAAGTTAAACGACTTTCATTCATTGTTTCAACAACTTGCAGAGTCTCAATCTCTGATTGAATAGCTGCTAACTTCTGTTTCTTTTGCAGTTCATTGCGTTGAAGCATTATGCAAGTCAGCTGTTCATTAATATCAAGAAAGAGTTCATCTTCTGTTTCTTCACTTTCTGATTTCATTATGCGACGTTCGTTTTCTGATATAATGTTTCGCAAGATAAAGACATCATCGTTGCAACTTTGTTGCAATCGCGTTGCTGTTATCATGCTTGAATATTGAATCATCACTTTTAAAAAGAGTTTGAAATAATTAGAACTGTGATAATTGAGTTTACTAGATGAATAGACGAGATCTATAAGAATGATATGACAATGTGATGTTCTAAGCAGGCACAGAATGAGTATATATTATGATAAAGCTAATTATTAAGAAGTTCTCAATAACTCAAGAGAATCGATCGACTATAGAAAGTTTGTCAAGCATTGTCAAGTCGAGCACGACATAATTCATGACATATTAAGTCGAAGATATAACGTAGTCTAAATAATGTTTTGACAGAGTCATAAAGTTTCAGAGCTAACTCAGATGTGATCTTTGACTTAGTTTCTGACTCTTGTCTCTGATTTAATCTCTATGTATCAATTCATCATGACAGAAAGTTTGATATCAAGTCATAAAGAATGTATTTTATTGAGTTAATTAACATTGTTGAAATATGATTGTTATTATTCTGAAAAGTAGAACTATAAAGAAAGAAAGAAGTGAAAAGAAGTAAATACTTTGAATTTTCTGAATTTTCTAACGTTGATCTTCAACTGAAAGCGAAGATTATTAATCACAAAGATAACAGTACTGTTCTTAAGTCATGTAGAAAGCATTGTTTAAAGCATTGTTTAACTCATGTTATGCATTTATAATTTGAAGCATGTAGAAAGTTTGATAGAAAATTCAATAAAGAATTTAATAGAAAATTCGATAGAAAATTTGATAGAAAATTTGATAAAGAATTTAATAAAGTGTTTGATCAAAAGTTTGATAGAAGAGTTAATAAAGAGTTTGATAGAAAGTTTAATATTTTTTTTTAATTCTTACTCAATTCAACACTCATTATGAGTCTATGTGAGATTCTATATACTGTAGCGAGCGCTGCGCTAGCGCAGCGCTCTTTTTGCATCAAAAACCGCTTCTTTCTGCGCTTTATACTATAACTGTTCTCAATGCAAGAACTTTATGAGTCTGTTTCTTTTTTATTTCTTCTCTCTTTCATTTGACTCTTCAATGATGTCACAGCTTAAAATTGATTCAGTATGCTCATTGAGAGTATCATTTGAATGATCATCATTGTTGCGCTCACAATTTCTAAGAGCTTTCTTAAGTTCATGATGTTCTCTTCTCATTGCATTGCTTTTCATTCTACTTTTCATCTGAAACATGTTAATAGAATGTGCTTGATTGATATTTAATCTTTATTGCACTTGCACATCATCATAGCGACATCAAGTACTCATCTCTCATGTAAAAATTGATTGAAGTCAATTTTTCTTGTGCGTAGCTGCGTCAGTAATGCACTGTGAGACTTTGCATAACTTTTGTGCAGTCAAAGATGTTGATGTGTCATCTTTGATGTCAGATATTGAAAATGAGCTGCGTTAAATCTCTTTTTTCAAACTACTCTTCATGTTTGTCTGATCTGTTTCTGTATGAGCATCAATCTTGTCATCATTTCAGTGCGCTGATGCTTGATCAGCAATAGAGATAACTTATGTACATCATTAATCATCTTGTTTGCTACTTCATTTTTGAATACTTCTGCATGTTCTGTCACTCAATGTAACTTCAGCGTGATCTCTTGAGATTAAATGTTCTCATATGCAGTCTGAACTCTTTGCAGACGTGTCTGATTTTTTGTTGATGTCATGACTTTCACTGTTTTCAGAAAGATCTGACTATCACTGTATATTTTGTATATCTTTTCATGACACTCTTGATTTGCTGTTGCTACGTCTGCAAGATGTTTCGCTTTCGCGACTAACTCTTTCAGCTCATCATGATGAGTGATGACTAAAGTCAATCTCTTCAATCTCTTATCTAACTTTCAGTTCATTTTCATCACAATCACTGTAACATCATCTCTGCTGTTGCTATCATTCAAGTAGACTCTTTGCTTCAATGTGAATGTGTCGAGATTATGTTGTTTTATTGACATTTTCTTGTTTGCAACTATAACTATCTTCGATGATTCTGATCAGAGAATCGCTATGTAGAGATGACTTCGTCTGATTTTCAAGAGTTCATGTTTGTTATTGATCTTTGTATCAGCTTTCATAAGTGAATATTTATCAACATTGTATTTATTTTCATCTGTAGAGTCTCTGTTGATGTTGCATGATAAACATCAATGATTTGTCACAATGCTTTTTCTTGCACTGATCTCAGCTTAATGTTTAAATTCTTTTGATGATCTTTTACTCTCTGTGATGTATATCATATGATGACTTCGTGACTAAGCAAAGAATGTGTCATCGTGAAGTATATTTATTTACTCATCGTCATTGATGAATCTCAAGTAGACTCAATGATTGTCTGCATGATCTTTTGTTTAATCACTAGTTTTGCTTCGACATGATGCATGTAAGTCACTCATTTCAGCTTGAAGTTCAGTTGAACTTTTAAGACTTTGATATCTGATTTTGAGTCAATCTGATGTTTCATCAGCTCTACATTGATGTTTATATTAAATCACTTAAAGATTCTTGTAAAGTGAATCAGCTCATGCTTTGTCTTTGAAAACTTGATGTCATGCGTTTTTGATTACTGTTTGCATCTATCATAGATTTCGTTCAGAACTCTGCAGTTGCGCTTCATGAACTTCTTGTATGTTAAGATATTGACGTCGTCTATGAAATCTGTGAAGTTTATTCTCAATCTAATGTCGTCACATGCTTCTAACAAGTTCACGTTGTAAAACAAATATAATATTGATGATAGCAAAGAATTTTGTGATATATTAATGTTTACGCTGCGTTTCATCATCATGTAATCATCAATTGTGATTGTGATGCGTCAATCTTTCAGAAAGTTCTTCACAAATTCAAGAAGCAGTCTGAGAACTTTTATTTTTTTCATGTCATGCAAGAATCTGCTATGTGCTACATTGTTGAATGCATTCTTCTCATTCAAACTCAGCAGTGAGACTACTTTTCTTCTTGTATCACTTTATACAGTGTGTATTTTTTCTGTAATTAGTTGCAAAGTTGTATCTGTTAATCTGTGTTTGCAAACTCTCATTTGAGTGTTCAATATTGAGTTGCACATCTCTACAATGTTTCACAGACATTTGAATATGATGAACTTCAATACTTTGCTCAGTGTGTTAAGTAACACAATTAATTTATATTTTTTTGCATTAAAGTAGTTTTTCTTGCCTGACTTTTGCATCATTATTGTAACTGCACTCTTGAACTGAGTTGACTGTATTCTCTTCTGTAAACATCTTTCAAAGAGAAAGCGTATTTATTCTGACGTGTCATTAACAAGTCTGCACATTATTCTATTTATGTATTTTGTGTATCTTGACATCTTGTTAAATGTCACTTTGTAAATGACTCTTTTAATCTCACAATGCATCAGTGAAATATCATTTTCAATTGAAAGCAAGTACTTGAAGTTTATTGTGTTTAGCATGAGAATCATTGAAGATGATGAAAAGTAAGTCTGAAACGTCATCTTCGCTTTATTCTGCGCTGTTGTGATGATGTCAAAGCACTCTGACTTGATCAGAGAAAAAATTGTCGTTTGAGTCAGTATGTTTGTAACTGCATTTCTTGCTCATTTCGCAGTTTTGAACAGTTCTCTCGAGAATTGTTCAACGTTTTGCATGATCTTTCAATATTCACTGCATTTCTGTTTTCTGATGATCTTGCTCTTCTTGTCACATGCTTGAATGTACTCTGTTCAATCATCAATGATTCAACAGCTTTTTCTCATTCATTGCATGCTCTTGATGATCTTTGTACACTTCTTCGTTCATTCTGCTTTGATCATTTCATGTAATTTCGCTTAAAGAGTGAAAATCTCAATGATCTTCTTCAATGCATTCAGTAGTTGCTTAGTGTACTCATTTATGCATCAATGTTTCATCTTATGATTCAACAATGATTTCAACATTTGTTCTTTCAGAATATTGATGAATTTCTCTTCATTTATTATCAAATTTTCATGCTGACTCTTTGCAGACTCTGAAATCTATAATTGTCTGTATTGACAGATGATTTGAGAAGTTTTTCATTTCTTCGTCAATTTTGCATTGTATTAATCAATTCATAATGTCATCTGTCGTGAAGATCAAATTTATTGTCGTTTGAAATTTCTGATAATTTCTCGTAATTGTGTCTTGAAACAGCATCAGCAATGCATTAACATTTGTGATCATTTCAATTAAATCATTTGACAATAAATGCTGTCTTGAGTAGAATGATTTCTTTCATGTGAAATGATGCAGATTGAAATTTTCTACAAGAACGCATTCTTTCAACATGTGTAACATCTTTTCAATGTCTGAAAGACTTTCTTTTTCATGAATGACTTCATGATCTCTGAGTGACAAATTGTATGCTTCGTAAATATGTATAGCTTTTTGAGTCATCTGTGTATCATCTGTTAATGTCTGTAATGTAATCGTGTTTACATCTTTGAAGTGTCATGTTGAGTATCAGATGTTGCTGTTAATTCTCTTGTTTATGTAGAAACAGATTCTATTCTCATTATTCTTCAACATGAAGTCAACAGTTGCTGAGCAGTACACTCTGAAATTTTCATCAAATCATCAGAATTCTTAAAGAATCAAAATGTCATAATTCTTTATCTTTTTCTCATGTAGTAATGCTATCATCATCTTTTCTCTGAACTTGTGAACGTTGTACTGTAGTATTCAAAGCTTCTTTTGCTGAGATATTAAAGTTCACATTCAAGACTGTTTGATGTTCTTTTGAGCATTTGCAATGTGCTTACTTCTCTTGTAAGATCTTTAAAAGAAGATGATACTGAAATTGATGTGATTGATGTTGACTTTGACTCATTTGTCTTTGACTTCTTGACTAGATGATTCAATATAGTGTTTTCGAATGTGATGATTACGCTGAACAGATGACTTTTATTTGTTAAGCATCTTTGTTTTCTCTTCAGATCATTGTCTATCAGCGATTTCAAACTGATAAATGTCTCTGTGATTGTCTTTGATGTCATCACTTTGAGTTCTTTCTGTTTTTGTACGACGTGATATAAAGATCTGTGTTTCATGACTCTCTTTATTCTCTCTTTTTCAATCTGTTGTTTATGATATTGAGAGTCAAAGACTTTGTGTGTATCTCAACATGTTTCACATTTTCACATATCTCAAGTTTGTTTATGAGAACAGTGCTTCAAACGATGATCTAGCATGCAGTAAATGCATCTTTGCTTGTTTTTGCATTCATATGTCTTATGATCATAGTCTTGACACTTTAAACACTGATGTGTTCTACAACTTGAATCATAAAACTGTGTGATTTTTATGTTGATCTTATGACATACTCTCTCGTCAATTAACTTGTTCATCATCTCAGCGCTGACTACATGTATCATCAGTGAAATGTATTTCTTCTATTTACTATTCTTTGTTAGTCACTCGACTTTTTCAATCATCATCTTTGAATGTATGTCTTTGTTGATCTTAATGAGCACTTTCATCTTCTTCTTCTTTATATCTTTAGACATTTCTTTGATTTTAATTTCATGTATTACTATTTTGAAACTGACTTCGCGCAGACTTGCGTTCAATGAAATCTCTTTGATTCAAAAATCGTTTTTCTTCAGTATTCTCTTACTGTCTTTCATCTTGACTTGAAATATCAGTAAATTTGATCATCTTTTCATAGTCTTTATGTTCTTGCGCATTGATAGCATCTTGTCGACGTCAATTTCTCTTGCTAATCTCACTATGTTCTTTGTTGTTGTCATTATGATTCTCTTGATTTTCTCTTTCTCTTTAACAAAGATCTTAATCTTGAATTTCTTGTAATAATTTTGTATTGACGACGCAACATTGATGTTGAGAACAAAATGATTCTTAAATGATGTTGTTAACTTCTTGTTTGCTCTCTTTGCTCAGTTGTTAACACATTTCTTCTTCTTCGCGAACTTTTTTTCAAGTTTGCTCATTATCTTTTTCAATCTCTTCAGCTGATTCTTCATGCATTGATTGACAGTTGACGCAGCAATGTGTTAATGCATCAGCTTTTCTATCATCTTTGTCAATCTTCTCATCTTCTTTCAGAGCATCAGCTTGTTGTTTCTACGTTTGTTGAACTCATAAAGTACTTGCAGCTTGTTTAATTTCTCATGTATATTCTTCGTCTTGATTGAATTCTTCTGCAAGATAGCAATACTTGCTTCTCGCTCACTCACTGATGTCACATTGATGATGCTCATCATTTGCTTCTGATGATCAGAATGAAGCGCAAGCATCATGTCAATGATGTTCTATTATCAAAAGAGATTGATATCACTTTGCATAATCTTGTTGTTTTTATTATTCATGTATTATAAGAAGTAATTATCAAGAATCTGTTTTTCAATTAATCATTAATTTACAAAATAAGATAGTTTATTATTTTCATGCATCTTGAAGTAGTCAGTTGATTCAGTTAAAATCTCTCAATGAAATTCGTAGTTATTTGATTCATTTGAACAATGAGCATTAAGTCATGAATAACATCAAAGAAAACAAATTCATGATCAAGATCAGAAAGCAAGTCATCTTTGCTAAGAAATGAGATTTATTGAATCTCTATAGAAAGATCGAAGTTATCATATCAGTCAACTCATCAAAATCGCGCGACGCGACTTTGATTAACGTCAAAGAAACAGATATACAAACTGAAAGTTGTTTTATTTATCATAAGTCAGATCATTCTTTTAAAAAGTGCTTTGATCAAACTTTGAAAGTCAATGTTTTAGAAAATGATGAGTTTAATTAATTTACATTGAACTCTGAATTGAATTCTGATTCAAAAAACTAGCTATCTCTTTCAAAATCATCAAAGAAATAAAGATCATATCTTTGTGCAGTCAAATCAAAGTTTTATTGAAAGAAAACTACTTTGAAAAGTCTTTTCTGATCAATGTTTTTCTCATCACTCAGAATAAATCTTTCAGTCTTCAATTCTTGATAAACAGTAATTTTGTTGTCTACACGCTGATACATATCAAACTAGCAGATAAAGTATGCAAGAAACTCAAAATTTAATTTATATTACTAGTCAAAGAGAAGTTAATACAAGAATATGATGAGAAGCTATTTAAAAAGACTATTACTTATAAGATTTTACTCAATCTCACAATTGAAAGTCATAAAGAATTGACTATGTCAATGTTGATAGTTAATATTGAGCATTATGAAGCTATATTGAGCAAACTATGAATGAACAAAAATGAAATATTATTGAACATAAAACATGATAATAATAATAATAATAAATTCATACACTCTTGTGACATCGATTAAATCGACTCATGAGAAACTCTATGCTATGTGTGTTGAGTGAACAAAACTCTCTGAGATAGAAAATCGCTCGCTGTCTATACAACTGTTACACGCAGTCAAGACAATAAAACTGAGACTAAGTATCAAATTTGTTCACAATGATTGCATGTTAAAGAATGAATGTTCTTGTCACTTTAAACTGCTTCAGCAGCTTCGTTTTCATCATCATTCTCACTGTTGTCTTGAAACTCTTCGTGATTGAGACAATGATTTAATAGTTTGTGAAGTCAACGTCTCGTAGCATATTTAATCGAAGATGTGTTCAATTTGAACAATGCATCAGAATATGCTTGACTGTTTGATGACTTCATTCGCAGTTGCATCGAGAGCTATTCGCGCTCAACACGTTTCTCAAGTGCAAATAAACATTCAGCTTTATGCGTTCGATTCTGATGTAAATTGCAAGAGTGCTTTCAATCTTCTGAAGATCATCACGCATCTTTACTGACTTCTTGAATAGATGAGATCTTTGAGCGAAAGATGCATTAATGTCTGCAATGTGTTTTTTGTAGTTTTTTCATCGAAGATTTTATTGACTTTTATGAAACTGTGCAATTGCACGTTCACTCATTTGAGTCAATGTTAAGAAATTGAGTCATTCGCGTCTAAACTGTATCTTTGCTTCTTCATGAATTGAAATGTTCAGAAACGTCATTTTTTTAAAGATCAAAAAGCGAGAAATGAGTCTATTCATTTTTATCAAATGAGTATGTATGATCTTGCATGCTCATCAAGTTTTCTGTGTTCTGTTATCAATTCAACTGCGTAGTATGACTTGATTCTGTAGCTTGTTCAAATGAACATCTAACAAGAATGTATATGTTTTGACTTTCAATGTTTCAATGTTCACTTTCTTGAAAATGTCAATCACATGATGCAACGCTTGATTCTGAAGAGTTTCTAGTCTTCATTTCGTACTCGACAATTTCTCTTCTTTATTGCGTTGATGTCATATCAATGTTTCAAACATCATTCTTGATCTTATCATTGCTGAGTATATTTGTCTTGCTTTTGCAAATGTAGCTTCTCAGATGAAGATCTTAAGTTGACTAAGCATCAGCATCTTGATGACGTGATCTGCTTTTATTTGACGAAGATGCAAATCTTATCATAGTTTCATGTTCAGTTGCACTTCGAAAACTCATACGTTCAATTTCGACTTTATTATCGAGTTTTCTATGCGTAGACTGACTGTCATGTCAAATCTTTTTGACTTACGAGTGAAGTGTGTGAGTTCATATTTCTCTGAAGCGAACGTAGCATCATGAGTTCAAGCTCACTTTGCACAGACGTTATGTGCTTGACTCAGTGATTCGCAGATTGATTCTGTGATTTTGTCATAGATCAGAATATTGATGTCATTTACGAAGTCAAGCACTTTGATTTTGATTTCTAGAGCTTTGCATTTTTCAATTAAGCTTGCGTTAAAGAATAGAAAGAAAATCGATGATATGAAGAATTTCTGTGATATGTCAGCGTTTATTCATTGCATCGCGCTGATTTGTTCATTGAACATCAGCAATAACTCTCTGTTCTTCAGAAAGCTGCAAGTTCATTCGATTATATAGTTCAATGTTCTTTTCATTCTCAAAGTATGCAGAAGTCTAGTGTGCAAGACATGATTGAACACTTCAGTGATGTCTAGACTAAGCATGAAGATCATGTACTTGATTTTGCAGTCTCATACTGCGTGTACTTGATCTACTAGTAGATTCAGCGCTGAGATCATAAATCACTTGCGTCTTACTCTCATTTGAGCGTTCAAAAGCATGTGATGAGTCTCAGCAATGTCACTTAATCTTTTAATCATGATTGATTTCAATGTTTTACTTATAGTGTCTAGCAGAGCAATGAGTCAATACGTTTTCAAGTCAATGTAATCACTCTTCTTTGATTTGCATAGTACTATTGTCTGAGCTTTTTTGAACTGCTTCAAATAATATTTGTGAATTACACATGCGTTGAATAGACTGATTAGTATCAAAGTCAATTCTGTTAGACTCGCTTAAAGCACTTTATTTGAAATTTCAAATGCGTCTGATGCTTTGTTGACTTTTACTCATTGAATCATCTGTCTCATCTCATCTTGCAATAAGACTGAATTAAACGACATTGTCAGCAATATAAACGATTTTGAAATGTTGCTGATGTTTGCTTGAGACAATGATGAAAAGAACTTCTTTCGTAGCATCTCTGTTTTTTCTTTGAATGAATCTGCTATGTGATTGAAATCGTCACTCTTTAGTGACGAAAACTGCAAAAGTTTCTTGAGTAGCTGACTTTTGATTCTGACTCATTTTGCGAAGCATCAAATCGATTTCAATTTGTTGCTCAGCTCATGCATCTGTGATCTAAAATGTGAATGTTTTGTTTCTTTAATGATCTTGTTCTTGTGATCATTGTATTTCAGATAGTCATTTCATGCTTCTAAAGTACTTTGCGATTTTCATACAACTCATAATCATCATGATTTCGTCATAACTTTCGAGCAGATCTGATTTCAAAAGTCTCATGCTCAATTCAACAACTTTGCTCAAGAAGTAAACTTCTCGATGATTTTTTGTAGCACATGAGTGATTTCAGCTACTCTGTCATCTATCGCTGTCTTGTCATCGAGAAAACAATCGATGAAAAGATGTATTCTTAAATGAGTATTTAGTGCTTCTGTGTTCATTTTCTTTCATAATCGACGAGTCGTAAGCTGCACGAAAGATATGTGTAAACACAACTTCGTGACAATCAAAAGATGATCAGATTTCTGATGTAGATCAGTTCTCATCTTGCATTTGTATATCATGAATTAAATTTTCTCACTGTCAAACGCTAGATTTATTGTTGTGAGCTGATTGTGAGTCTCTTTAGTAATTGTGTCTGATTCAAGCAATAGCTTTAGTCTTGCGTTTGTAATGATGTTTAGTAGAACATCAGTCGCTGTGTGATGAGTAAAGCATCTTCTGTCTTTTCAGTGTGAATGATGCAGGTTGAAATCTTCTACTATTAGCTGTTCGCAGTCATCTTTGATTAGTTTATTCAGACGAGAAATAGTAGATGATTCTTCTATGAAAATGATAGATAGCGAGCATGAATTGTAGATGTTTATGAGTTGTAGCGTCTGTATCTTGTCTTTCGAGTTACTAGTTTGTAGCTTGATTGAGCAGATGTTCAATTCAATAATTTTCATCATATATTAATTGAGTTTTAAATGCTTGTTGACATAAATGCATGTTCTTGCTTGAGATAATGAGTCTCTCACTAGATGAAAGAAGTTGTGAGTTGAGTTAAACATTTGTAAAACATTAATGTTGCAACCTTGTTTTCGAATGACTATTATGTCGAATTTACGAACTTCTTTATCTATCAGAAATGATTTCTGAATTTTCAATGACTTTCTGATGTTGTACTGTAGAATTCGCAGAAAGATTTGATTCATCATAAAGTTATCTGTAGCTGTTGTTGACTCTGTGCAGAGACAGCTTTTTGTATGCTTTTAGTCATTGAGAATCTTTCGCATTTTCTGATTTGATGTTTTTATATCTGTTCAGACGTCATGTTTTCTGAGTCACTAATCACGCATGAAGAGTAATCAACTCATCTCTTCTTGACTTTCATCACTTGTCATGTTGACTCGTCAATGTCTCAACTGCTTATCGTCGTCAAAACATTCATTGAACTCAATGAATTCATTGAACTCACAAGATTCATTAAACTCAAGAAGTTCAGAAAGAAAGAAAAGAATGAGCGATTGTTTTTCAACGCTTCAAAGTATTTAATCAATCTGTTTTAAAAGATTTCTTCTGATTGCTTTATTTGTAGTTTTCACTTGAGACATGAGCATCTTCAAAGTTCGTGACTATCGTTGCAGTTCGCGCATCATCTTCTGTTCATCAACACAACGCACTTCTTGATGTAATGTTTGCTTACACATTTGAAGCAACGCTCTTCATTTTTGCAAAATCTAGTCATATGATCAAAATTGAAGCATTTATAGCACTGTGTGATACGACAGTTCTTTTCAAACAACTTGCATGAGCATTCTTGATATGAGTTCAGCATGTTTACGTTTAGTAGTCAATTTATCATTGTTTTGATTGCAATCTTTACAATGAGTGATGAGTGAGTCTTTTCACTTTCAACTATCTTTTTGAGTCAAGCTATTCTCAACATCTTTAGATCTTCATAAAGTTTCATGTTGTTCTTTATCAATCTTTTGATAATCATTTTCTGATTGCTTGTGTTCATTGTGATGCATACATCATGTGCTAGTATCGCGAAGCTTCTACGCACTACATGCGCTGAGCTTGCGATTCTTTTCACTCATGTCTGAAACTTTTCTAAAGCTGCTTGAGCTTTCGAGCTCATCACGTGAAGTGCAATGTCTTCGCTTTCAAGCTTGCAAAGCGACACTATTAAATTTTGTTGCGTCGTCGTCACGTTTGCGATTTCTTGAAAGATCTGATTGATTGATCTCTTTTGTATCTTTTTCATCTCTTTTCTCTTCATTATTTTCATTAGAATCTCACGTTTCTTGCGAAGTGATGACAAATCATCTCTGAATCACTGCTTTCTCATTGTCGCTTCTTCTTTTACTATATTGACTCATGATGATGTTTTAAATGTGAAACGCATATTTTCTTATATTTGTAGTTATTTATTAAGAAGTTGAATGAATGCTTTCAACTTCTGTACATTCTTTGCGATGAATACATCTTGACTTTCAATCTTTCTTTCTGAGACGTTTCAAAGACGTTGAATCAGCTTTAAGATCACTTCTTTTCATGAGTGATCTTCGCTCTTCTCTTTCTTTAACATTAATGTCTGTGTTAGTAAATTGATGATGCTGATAACTTTTGTCTCGTCATTGCGTGAATGTTTAGACTTCGCATCACTGTCTCTCTGTGACGAGTCAACGCTGCTTGCAATCATCATTGAATCAGCATTACTGCTGCTCATGCAATTTGTCATCATTTATTCATTTACTCAATCTTTTCTCTTTCATTTATAATGCTCTTTTCAAAAGTTCGTTTTGCGCATGTTGTGATTATTCACATGAAACATGATACTATCATATTTCTCAATCAATTAAATATTTCTATTTCGGTTTTTTGATTTCGTCAAATACAAAGCACTCAAGTTAATTGCAATAAACTTTCACTTCTTCAGCAGCTCATAGTAATGCTTCAAAGATTCTCAAGCACTCAGTCTTAATCATTCAGAAAGAGTCATTCTTGATTCAAAACATAAACATCACTTCTTTTTAAGCACTAGTAAAACGAAAAAAGAAGAATCAGACAGAGGTTTTTGCTATGTTCATCAAAGACATCAATAGAGAAATCATTTACAATACTCAATGTAAACTAAATGTCATAAACATTTTCTTAGTTAATAAAATGAATCAGAATTTAGAAGATATTAAAGTCAAGCTATTATTGAAATATCAGAATTTTCTAAACATCTTTGATTGAGCTCAAGCAGACAAGCTATCGTCTCATCATTCATATGATCATAAGATAAAGCTTACTAGTAACGTAACGTCATCTTGCTGTTGAGCATATCAAATATCTTTCTACAAGCTTCAAAAAGTAAAGAAATATCTGAATGAAAATCTTTTCAAAGAATTTATAACTTCTAGCAAAGCTTCGTATTTCTTACTCATTCTGTTCATCTTAAAAGCAAATAAAGATCTATGATTCTGCATTGACTATTGAAAGCTCAATGCTATTATCAAAAGAAATCATTATTCTTTATCTTTGATAGATAAAATGATCAACAAAATAGTTGATTGCAAACATCTGACTTGACTGAATATCATTTCAACATTCAACAAACTACGAATGCACTTTGATAGTAAGAACTACACTATCTTTATTATCGCTTTAGAAGTATACAAATCAAAGATTCTACTCTTTGAACTTATCAATGATTCTGTCTCGTTTCAGCAGTATATGAATGATGTTTTATGAAACTTTCTAAATGACTTTTGTCAAGTCTATTTAGATGACATTCTGATCTACAGCAAAACTCAGTGAGAATATAAACAACATGTCAAAATGATATTGAATCACTTACAAGAAGCTGATTTACAGATGAATATTTGAAAGTGCAAATTCAATGTAGAAGAAATCATCTTTCTAGAAGTCATAGTTTCAAGTCAAGATTTTCGTATGAACTTTATTAAAGTGAAAGTCATAGTTGACTGAACTACGTCAATCAATCTAAAAGAACTTCAGAGCTTCGTAAGATTTATTAACTTCTATCATTGTTTCATTAAGAACTTCTTGAAGCTAGTCAAATTCTTTACTCAACTGACTAGAAAGAACATGTCTTTTGTTTAAAACAAAGTCTGTGTTTAAGCTTTTGACAATTTAAAGAAACAGATCAGCTCGATCTCAGTACTACGACATTTTGATTCAAAACAACAGACTATTCTGAAAATTAATGTCTTTGACTACGTCAAAGGTGAAATACTATCACAGTACGATGATGAAAATGTTCTTTACTTGATAGTCTTTTACAGCAAAAGCATGATTCTTGCTGAATGCAACTATCATATCTATGACAAGAAATTGTTAATCATTATTCAATGTTTCAAACATTGAAGATTCAAGCTTGAATGCACTGAACTACTCATTCAGATATTCATCAATCATCAGACTTTGAAGATCTTCATGAAAAATAAACAGTTAACTCGACATCAAGTCAATTATTTAAACATTCTATCAAAGTTCAACTTTCAGATCATATTTTGATCAGATAAAATGAATACTAAAGTTGATGCTCTAATCAGAATGCTTGTAGCAGATAACTTTGAATCAGCTCAATGTACTGAAGATCACTATCAGACTATTCTGACTTTCAATAAAGTAAATGTTTTATCTGTTGAATCAGAAGCTAATCTTTATTAACAAATACACATTGTCAATCAAATGAATGAGCTTTGCAATGAATATAAACAAGCTATAAGCGAAAACAAGCTCAGATTTCATAGCACTGAATTAAAGAACTGCAAGATCATTGATGATGTTTTATTCAGAAAAGATTTACTGTGAGTCTCAGAAAATATGCATACGAAATTGCTGCAGAAAATTCACGATCAGCTCTCAATCTCTCATCTTAACAATAGAAGAACTATTGATCTAGTTCAACGCTTCTACTATTGATCAAATCATCAAATCATGATTAAATGATACATTTAAAACTGTCATGCTTGTCAACGAAGCAAGACATCTAAAGATAACATCAATGAACTTCTTCATTCTCTTTTAATTTCACAGAAATGCTGAAAAGATATAGCTATGAACTTCATCACTGAGCTATCTCTATCAAAAGATTATAACGTCATTTGCATAATCATATGTCAACTCATCAAGAAACATCACTATGTTCTTTGTCATTGAAGAGACAAAGACATCTCAGTTGAAGAAACGGTTTGAATTATGCTATGAAATATTTATTGACTTCATGATTTACTCAGTTTCATTGTTTCAAACAAAGATTTTCAGTTCATATCAACAATGTGACAAAGTCTTTGTAAGTGACTAAGAATCACGACTAGTCTATCAACAGTTTATCATTCTGAAATCAATGATTAATTAAAGTAAGTTAATTAAAAGATTAAACGCAAGCTAAGAATTTATTGCAGTGACATGCAGAACGACTGAGCAAAATGACTTTCAATGATTGAATTCAGTGAGAATTTCAATATCTTCTCAATCATCTCAATGATCTTATTCTACTTTAATAAAGAATTTCACTCTCGAATGAGTTTCGATTCAGATACAACTGACTATGAGATAACTTACAAACGTCTTGAAGCTAGAAAAGTTGATGATATTGTCATTCAAATGAAAGAGCTTTTTATCTTCAATCATCAATAATTGAAAAAGATGAAGCAGATCATTGAAGCTCAGATCAATAAACATAGATGAGACATCATTTATAAAGTAAATGACTGAGTTTGATTATTCTTCAGAAACGTCAAAACGACAAGATCATGCAAAGATTTGAAAGATAAACAACTAAAGCTTTATTAAATCACTGTCAAAGTTGAGATTTTCTATCATTTTCGTCTATCAGTAAGCATGAAGCAGCTGCATTCAATGTTTAGTTTGAAGTTATTATGTTCTTATTTCAATGACTTTTTATCAGAACAGCATTCAGAATCTTTCAAATCTTTTACTATTAAAGATGATGAACATTAAAAGATAGATGATATTTTAAACTTCAGATGCTATCAAGATTGAATACAATACAAGATCAAATGAACAAAATTAAATCAAGATGATGAATGATACTATGTTGATAAAGAAAAATTCAAGAGCTTTGAAGAGATCTTGATTGAATTTCATAAGCTTTACTCAAACAAATCACTCTAGCGCTAATTTGAGTTGATGCTGTATCAATCAGTCAATCAGAATTTTGCAGGTTTAAATTTGTGAAATCATGATTGATCAAATAAGCGAAATGAAACAACATTCATGCAAACATAAATTTTTGAAGAAAGAGAGTAATGTTACAAATGTATCAAAGATTAAACTTTAATCAATTCACAGTGAATGTTAGTGAGTTCATTGCATATTGATTAAAGCTAGTCAATGATTTAGTTGAGATCTGATCTAAATCTGACTCAAATTTGACTTAAATATGACTCAGAATCTTTTTTCTTTTCTAGCATTTTCTAAATCAGTTTCTATTGTCTTCTGAGCAAACACACTTCTTTGTGTTATGAGTAGTTAACAAATGTTTATGACAAACACATTTCTTTGTGTCACAAACATCTTTTGAATCAACATCTTTCTTGTGTTTCAACACGTTTTCTTTGAGACTAGCGTTGAATCTGAGTAACTACTATATAAAGCGTGTTCTTCTTATCTTTTATATTCTCTTTCTTCTGTATTTTTAAAGTCTTAGTTATAACTATCTTTATAGATCAAACATTCTAGTCACGCATGCACTCTGATTAGTTTCTAGACACGATTTCAACAGTCAAGATAATCAATGTATATATTGAATACAGCTTAAGTATCAATAATCATCTCAATATTATTATTATTAATTTGTTGCTTGATATAACATAGCAGAATCTTCAATATTACTTGTTGATGATCATAAACTTATTGATTTCATGTTGTGTTAATGTGCATTCATGTTGCTGCATGTTATAAATTTCAGCTTCATTTCAATCACTTTAATCATTAATATATGCAAATGTTCACTTATTTTTTATATTCAATTTCTTAAACTTGTTTAATCTGTACTTTTCTGATTCATATTTTCATATACAATGAGTAATCATTGTCACTGCAATGAAAACAACATTAGTAGAAAGTAAATCAAAGAATATCTTCATGTATTCTTGATATGCTATTTTATCTTTGACTTTGCAGTAAAACTTCTGAGTCAATACATTCACTATGATTCTTGCGTAAAATTTGTCTCAGAAAATCTTTTCATGTTAGTTGATGTTATAATATTTGATTAGTACATATTTGATTACATGCAAAATCATTATTATTTAACAGACTTTGTGTCAAATTCTTTTGCATTTTTCTTGTAAGTTACTTCTGTTAATCATATTTGCTTTCAACTATGATTTATATTTAACTCAATATACTAAATCATCATGTTTCAAAGAAGTTGTACATCTACTTAGTATGAATCTTATTTGTAACAAAAGATCTGAGCGTGTTATTTTTCAAGTCTTTGTCTTCATTGAAATATTCTCTACTTCAAAACATTTGTAATCTGACTTTTTATTTAAATGATTTGCAATCTTCTTTCATGCTTCTTTTATTTTCTCACTAAGTCATTCTTTTTTGACGTCTGATCATGAACTGCTGTTGTTATTAACATGATCACTCAATATTCACGTAAGTAAATAATAAATGCAAATCTCAACAATTGACTTATGATTAATAATGAATTGACATTTAGTTCAACATAATGTCTTTTCTCATAAATATGATGTTATTAATTCTCAATCTGCATTATTGACATCATCATCATCAAAATAAACTTTAGTATGTCTGTTATTGATTGATTAAAAAGAATCATGATGTTCAATGTTGTATACATTAAATCTTTAAAATATCATGACAACTTTGCAAAGATACTTTCATTGTATGCTCTGACAATGTTCAATTCTTGCTATTTTCAAATTAATTAATTATTCTTTTAAATTCTTAAGTGAGTTTTTACTTCAAGAATGACACGTCTGTCTTTGTTAAAAACTCTTTTCACAGATTCATTATTGTTTAAATTTGTTGCAATCTTATTATTATCATGAATCTCTGTGTATTTTATTATGAGTCTGCATAGAGCGAATCATATGAGTGTATTCTAACTAGAAGTTTAAAGCTAACAAAGAAAGAAGATGAAACACGTCGAGAGTTTTATACTCATGAAGGCGCGCTAGATCACTAGCGTGTCAACATCAGCTTTATACTAGTCTATGATAGTTTAACATAATTTATGTTAAACTAATTCAGAGTAATGAGACACGCTTACAACATTATTCTCTTTCTTCATCAGACAATGTTTTCATTACTAACAGTTTTGTTTAACTTTTCTTCTTTCAAATTGATTTCTATCTTGACTTGTCAGAGTATTTTTCATGAAAGTCATTCATGACTTTCAAGCATTCTTTGAATTTACTTTCATTGACGTTGTATCAATGTTACATGTAGATCAACGTCGTATTCTTTTCAATTGACATGATACTGAAGTTGTTTGTCTCGTTTGTAGTATCTGAAGTTCAAAATGTTTTTCACTTCTCATTCATCTTCATCTTCAATGATTATAAAGTCTGATGACTCATTACGTTGTTCATCTAGCAAATTCTTCGAATTCAATTGCAACAGATTCAATGCAAACTCAGAATGAATCTTCATTGTCAATGACAGTTCTAGTCAATATGCATGTTTAATCTCAATTAGAATCTTGAAAAGTTCTAGCATTTTATCATTTAACTTCTTTGATGATCTTGAGATCATGATGTTTCTAGAATTTAAAAACATCATGTCATCAATCTTGTAAATTATTTTCTTTCAATGCTTGTTAATCTGTTTCTTCGTTGTGACTTTAGCTCTTTCTAATGCTTGCTTGATTAATGCTAGTGATTGTTTCATATGCTTGAAGATATTTTTCGCTTTGATCGCTTCAATTTTAGCGCGAGTGATTTCATATTCAGTTGAATTCAAGTTAAAGTTCATATGAGAGTGAAAGTTCTTATTCAGAAAGAATGCTGACTGTTTAATTGATGATAAGATAGCATTATTATTGATGAATTCAGTTATGAATAATCAGGTGAATCAGTCATCTTGCATGTATGAACAATAGCTTCGTAGATATCATTTCACATCTTGATTTGCTCTTTCTGTCTGATCATTAATTTGTGAATGATAGTCTGTGAACAGTTTCATCTTAATGTTGAGTCTCAGACATAAAGACTTTTAGACAATCAATATGAATTAAGAATCACGATTGAATACTATTGATCTTGATAGTTCATGAGTATGAAAGACTCATACTAACAGCAGCTTGACTGTTTGCTCTGCGATGATTTTTTCATCGTTTGATCAACATGATATATAGTGTTGTTTCTTGAACAATCGATTTATGACTGTCAGAATCACGTTGCTTTCATCACTTTCTGATAGATTGATAATGAAGTCTAATGATATGTCTTTTCATCGTTGTTTTGATATGAGCAATGACTTCAGCAGTTCATTGATTCAATCTCTCGATGTCTTGAATCTACAACAAACATAACAGTTTCAAATGTAGTGCTTGATCATAGTTCTCATCTTTGATCAACAATATGATCATCTAAGCAAGTTCAACATTTGATTCATGTCAGAATGATCACTGATCGAAAGATCATATGCTTTTCTTATCAATCAAGTGATCTCTGACTGAGAAACTCATAGTTTATCATCTTTTCAAAGTACTTCATCAAATACTCAACAGTTGTTTAAATTAATATCTTGACAAGTTCTTTAACTCTGTTCAATCATTATTTGAATATTAATGCATAGTTGATTCATTTGATTTTCAACTATAATTTGTTCTTAAATTATTAATTCATCTGTTAAGTTTAAGACAGATTCTTGATTCAATTTTTCTATTTCAATGAGTTGCAGATTGAATTTGCTTTCAGGCAATAGCATCTGATGCTAATATAGCTTTCAATCATCATTCACTTCAACTGACTTGACATTTGACATTTAATTCAGCGCGTTGACTTTCAGATTCTGTTTTTCTGACTGACATATGATCTTGAAGTTATATTCAGATAACTTCTCAGCTCATTTAGCTTGTCATCTGATCAGTTCTTTGATGATCATGAAGTACTTCAAATTTAGATGATTAATAAAGATCTTAATTGAAATATTTGTACATTTTAATTCAAGATGTCAGTGTTTCAAGCAGCGAATAATGATCAGCAGTTCTTTATCATAAATCTCGTAGTTGCATTCTGTGAGAATCATATTCTTGCTATAAAAGATTACTGAATGCAGAATTTCTTCATCGTTGTATTGAGACAATATGTCATCGTTTACATAGTTCAAGAAGTCAGTTTTCAGAATAGCTTCTTTAGTTGAATTGAAATGCTTTAAGATGAGAACTGCTGTCACTTGTTGCTTTAAATCTTCAAAGATCATCTGACAGATCTCTGTTTATTCAAAGAAATGATCTTTCTGAATCAACTTCATCATGAGTCAAATGATCTTGAAGAAATTCTTTATGAATCATCAATAGAAATTGCAGAAGTCAATAAAGATTTGCATATGCATTAATGAACGCAGTACTTCTCAGTTTTGAATCACATCTATCTTTCAAGAACTCATTTGCAAATCATTGATGAATATCAGTAGTTTAAGAAACGAGATTTCTTGAATCTTAAATTCACACTTGTCAATGTCTATCTGTAAATTGACTTCACGAAGCTTGTTTAACACTTCTTTTACATAAGTTCTATGTTCTTTCAATGTTTTACTATAGATGAAAATATCATTCAAGTATGTCTGACAGAACTTATGCAGATAGTTGAATAATACATCATTGATATAATGTTGAAAGAACGCAGATTCATTAGTCAATTCAAAGAGCATCACTTTATACTTGTAAGCATTAAAGAAAGTAACAAAAGTAGTTAGATTCTCGCTTTCTGAGTTCATGCAAAGCTTATTGAACATGATGATAATGTTAAGTTAAGTTAAATACTTACTGTCTTGAATTTGAGCTAGTACTTCATTTATCAAAAGTATTAAATAATGATCTCTTTTGATCAGAGCATTTAATTTTCAATAGTTTACACAAAAGCGAAGACTATCATCTTTCTTTTCAACAAATAGAATTGACGAAGCAAAAGAAGCTTTGCTGAGTGTGATGAACTTCTTTTTCAAATTCTCTTCTAGATACTCTTTGATCTTCTGCAGCTTATGACTTGACATAGAATATAGTTAACTTCTAGAAAGTTGACTCTCATCTTCTAATTCAATCTTGTGATTATATGATTGATGTAAAGGCAAATGAGTTGTCTTTTCTCTATTGAAAACATTCAGAAAATCATTATAAATGATCAAGAGCTTCTTCTTCAGTTCATTCAATGACATGATTGATGTCATTTCATTCAGTTCTGCGAAATCTTCAACTGAACTAAGCGCTTTATTGATTTCACTAATAATCAGAAAGAAGATCTTGATCTTCTTATTCTTAACTAGAGTTTAATATACAGCGAATTCAATCATGATAATATCGACAATCTTCTTTACTTTCATTGACTAAAAGAATCAAAGTTGATCAAAATCAACTTGAGTGCTTTGCTTTTATCTAAATACAGATTCAATGAATCGATTCACTGATTTCTGATTCATGAGTCTCTTCAAGATGATTGTTGATGTAATCATCAAGTTCAAGTTCTTTTATTTCATTTTACAGATCTTGCTTGACTCAGATCTGTAAAATGCTGATTGACTGCTTACTTTTGAAACAGCAGATTTCGATGTTTAAATCTTTAATGATGATATTAATCAATCATTTGCAGAATTTATCAAAATTTGATTTCTTTTTAATCAAAGATTTTCAATGATTATCTTGTGCTGATCTAGATGAGTTATTAATAAAGACATCATTTCATTCTTGTGTTTTTATATCATGATCAATGTATACAGAGCATGTGTAATCAACTTTTGATCAGAAATTTCATTATACAATTAAATTGACTTTGATTTTAACAGCGATATTAACTGAATATTAAAGCGTTCACATAGCTCTGACATCAAAGATTCATCAATGAAAGTCATGTCAATAACTTTAATATTTATCAGAATGAGAAATCTGAATATCTTTTCTAGACTATTCAAAATGACATCAACAGTGAATGACTTGAAATCAAATAAATCATCAGGCATGCTGATGAAACAGAATATGAATACATCGCTTTCAATTACTACTTTGACGAAAGTAGATCATTTTTTGAATTCGCAGCAATCTCATGCACTTAAGTCATCTTAAAACATTCATATGCTTTATGTTCTGTCTTCTTACACTTGAAGCAGAGTTCTTTCTTAAACAACTCTTTCTTAATGAGATCAAGATTCAATATTCTGAGTTTCTTTCATGCAGAGACTGATAACATGAGTCGAGTAAATGATGTGCTAGCAACAAAGCAAGCAGCTGAGATCGCTGATGCTTTGACGACTGATTGAGTGTTCAATTCAGTTAGTTTAACATTAACTTGCATGCAAATATTGACAAACTCATTCAAATTCGTGATTCATTCATTGAGCATTGCTCGTTGAAGATTTGAGCTGATTTTATGCTGAAGATCATTTAATAAAATCTCATTATTGTATTTTAGTTCTGCATTAAATCTCTGAAATTTTATTCAAAATTCATGAAAGAAGATCTTGTTTTAATACAACTTCAAGTACTGTCGTTGAGTCATGTGATGATGATTGAAATTATCGTACATCTTATTAATGATCAATAGTACTTCTTCAACTTCTAGAAAGAGATTCAGAAATATATTTCTTATTCATAATGCTATGTGCTTAATTGCAGCTTCACTGACTCAACTTTTAATGTAAACAATCTTCAACTCTTCAATAGAAAAGTGATTCTTGTTTATCTTCAGCTTATTTTGCATTCGCGATAGTCAATTATCTACATTCTGTAATGAATCTTCAAACAGTAAAAAATTCAATAACTTAATTGACTTTGAGAATTAATCTTCAGAAATTGAAGTACTTTATCAACTTGATGCAGTTTTTAAATGATGTATAATCACGTTCTTATTTCTCATTTCTTTCTGCAGACGCGTCTGCTTAGTCTTCAACATGATGTTTATCTTGTTGACATTTTCTAACATCTGAATCATATTATTGTAAATCTTGATTTCAATGTCATGCTGTTGACATATGTACTTGATAAAGACAATGACGTTGTCTGCTTCATGAGTGTTTATTCAAGCATTCAGTTCAGTGCTGATGCTGATCTTGATTATTTCGTGATCAAAAAGTAATGCATTCATGTTTTTTTCTTTTATATTCAATGACACATTCATGTTTTTTTCTTCTGATTCTGATGCTGTTTGATTCTGTGATAAAAGTGATTCTCTTCTAGCATTTTGAAGTTTATAGCAAGCAATGCTCACTGATTCTGAGCTTCTAGTTATGATATGAGTAGAAAATTGCTGATTGAGAAATTCTGGTGTTACTATCGAAATTTCTGGTTTCAATTGAACTTTCTGAGTTTAAGTTCTGCTGAAATTTCTGTTTTCAATTCTGATGATGAACTCAGTAAAGAGTTAGTCAAGATCAACATGTTTATGTTCTTCTGTTCTGATTCTGACTTTATTGAAATTTCTGATTTCAAGTTCTGATTCTGTTATTGAAATTTCTAAGTTCAACTGCTGATTAATTGTGTAGCTTGTTTTATATCATTTACACGTCAATAGCAAGATTAATGAGCTTTGAACTAATGTTATGAGTCTGCATAAAGCGAATCATATGAATGTATTCTAACTAGAAGTTCAAAGCTAACGAAGAAAGAAGATAAAACATGTTGAGAGTCTTATACTCACGAAGGCGCGCTAAATCACTAGCGTGTCAACATCAGCTTTATACTAGTCTATGATAGTTTAACATGATTTATGTTAAACTAACTCAGAGTAATGAGACACGCTTATAACATATTCAACTGCATTACGCTTTGATGATGCTGATGTCTTAAAGTCACTCATGTGACAACATTTTTTCTGTAATGTCACTTAATATCTTGATAAACTCATCATCATCAAGATCAATGTACTTTTATGTTGCATTTGAGATGAGAATCATTTAATATAACTTAACAATGTATAATCATCAAGAAAATCTATGCAACAAATGATTAAGAAGAAGAATAAAAAAGAATGTCAGATTGCAAATAATTTTTTCTCATGATAAAAAGAGAATTTATCTTATTTTAAGCATTAAGAATGATTCATTTAACATTGATAAAAATTCATTGAACTTTTGTTGAGATTGAATGAATCATAAGTCTTATCATTGAATCTTGAGATTTCTCAATTATAACATGATCTCACTATTTCATCTTATATTAAGAATCTTGAGCATGAACATGTTCTTTATGAGCATTCTACATAATTTCTTCAGTGATCAGCTGCTTAAATTGAATATCACAAGAGATCTGAAACATACAATCATTGTTCACAGCAAACTGAATTATAAAAAGAAAGTAAATAAATTCTTTTACATGCATTTCTTTCAATGCTGTTTTTCATTCACGCTCGTTGCTGATATATATTCTTGCAAATTCAGCTTAATTGTATATCATTGTATCTGTAACACAGTTGTAATTCAGCTCATTCTTAATCAACTTTATAAATTTGTTGTATTTTATATCATTAATGCAAATTGAGTTTTTCACTGCTTCATGTTTAAGAAAATCTTGTGATTTGCAACATATGTTATGATTGAAATCATGACTGATTTATATTATGATATTTTTGACTGATTTGACTGATATCAATTGAGATCTCTTGTAATCTCGTTCATTGCAGATGACATAACTTAAGATATGTATATGTATTTTTAGTTGAAAAAATGATGAAGAATTGTACTTGAGATTATTTTATCATGTTTCTCTGATTGTAAGTTATCTTCTTACATTGTAATTTGATTGCTGTGTCATGAACATTAACATAGAATCACTTCTTGATCTTGAAACATCATTGAATATAATATGAAACTCATGATATATGACTTCAAAGATTGATTTAAGAATCTCTTTCAATTTGTTTATATTTAGCTTTTATTTTATAAGCTGAAGAAATCTCATTTGATTTTGTATTTGCATAATCAGCAACGAGATTCATCTGTACATAATGTTGACTACAAATCTTTTGATTCTATTCTGTGTTCAAATAGAAGTCAGAAGAGTCAAGAGATCTTAATTCAACGCAGTTCATGTTAGAAGTCAATTTAGAGCGAGTCATAAAAATGTCATTTAACTAATAAATAAATGCTAAGAAAGAAAAGTATCTACAGAAAAGAACTCGATTCTTATATGTGTGTTTCTCAGCTCTGTGCTAGACTCGATTGAGTTGATGTCTTACACATATGATGCAAAGTTTCAATAACATTACTTCTAGCTTGAATGCTCACTAGACTCAATTAGAATGAAACTCAGATCAGAGTTAGAAAGAATAGACAAAGACTAAAATCATAACATTACTCTTCTCTCTTGAATATTCATGTTCGCATGAATGTTGTTTCTTAGTGCGCTTTTCTTGAATATTTAATATGAAAGTCATCGATCATCTCTTGAGCATTCATAAATTCGTCATCATCAGTGTTATATTAGTTGAGATCATTGTCATAGCTCTTTTATTTGACTCGATATTGAAGTCATTTTTGATATCATCGAGAGTTCAATATATCATTGATTTCTCATTCATCTTCATCGTTTATCACTATTGACTTTGAAGATTCATTTCTCTGATCAGACAGAAGATCATTGACGACGAAACGAAGAAGCTCTGAATGAAATACATCATGTATACGCATAGTCTTGAGTAGTTTCAATTTATAAAATGAGTCAACGAGATCAATAATCTGAAAAGAATTGAGCATCTTGTCATTCAATTTTTTGAAGATCTCGCTGTAACAATGTTTCGTTCATTCAGAAACATTCTTGATTTGATCTTGTAATTGATCTTCTTTCTATGCTTATTAGCTTGATTCATCATTTGTTTTCATGTTTTGATCAGAGCTTCATGAGCGAAGATCAATGTCTTGTTCATTTGTTCAGATATATTCTTGACTCAATCAATCTGCAAGCGTTCGCGAATGCTTTCATACTCAATGATGTCAGAGTCAAAGCTCATACGAGAATGAAAGCTTCTGTTCATGAAGAAGAGAATCAAGAAGATAACTGAGAACAAGATGTTATTATTGACAAACTTGATCATAAGTAGTCACTTAAATCAGTCATTCTGCATATATAAACAAAAGAATTGAAAATATTGTTCAACGTTCTGATTGACTCGTTTGCTTTGATCATTGATCTGAAAATGATAGACAATGAACAATCGAAGAAAAATGCTCAGTTGTTTGCAAAGAAACTTTCATAGTATAGAGGTGAATTGCGAACCTCAATTAAATACTATGAAGCTTGATAAATCATGAGTTCAATATATTCATTGAATCAACATTTCAGCTGTCTTTTCGACTGTGATATCTTTATCATCAATGATGCAAAAGATATAATGCCTTTCTTTTGACAATCTGCAGATGACAGTCAGAATAGCATTATAGTCGTATGAATCAGATAGATTGATAATGAAGTTCATTGCTATGTCTTGTCATCGCTGTTCAAATATTGATAAAGATTGAAGCAAGTCATTTGATTTATCTTTAGATGTCTTTGAACGTTGACAGATATAGCAGTTTTGAATATATTGATCTATCGTTTTTCGCATGAATGATCAATAGTAGTTTCACTTTATGACTTTCACAGTTCTAAGAATATCAGAATGACTCACTGATGATTGATCATGCATCTCATGAATCAGATTCATTTGTAGAAGCTCGTTGAATGAGATTCATAGCTGACTATCATGATACAAGATTTTATTCTGAGTTCAACAATTCTTCAATTTGATATCTTCATATTATGTCTCGTCTCTTGCTATTGCTTCGCGAAGTAGCGTACAATTCTCGTCGATTTCATTAGTCTCAAGAATCTGTTTATAAATTGATTCACTGATGTTCTTCTTTAGATCAGCAATTTTCATTCAATTCAAAGTCAGAATAGTGATTCATTGATAACAAATGCGCTCATCTTCTAAATCTTTGAGCACGACGTCAGCTTAATGAGTTAATGCATTGATCTTGATGTTTTGTTTGTCAGATTGATACATTATTCTGAAGTTAAAGTCAGCAAGCTTCTGAACTCAGCGCATCTGACGTCTGCTCAGCTTTTTATCTTTCATCAACAAGATGAGCGTTTGATGATCAATGAACATCTTGATAGAAATGTCAGTTAGCTTCAGTTTGAATCATCAATGTTCAAATGCTTGAATGATGATCAGAAGTTCTTTATCATATATCTTGTAGTTGCATTCAGCAGAAGACATGTTCTTACTATAGAAGACAATTGAATGTAGTACTTCTTCATCATCATATTGAGAGAGAACTTCATCGTTGACGTAGTTGAATGAGTCAATCTCAAGAATAGTCTCATGAGTTTGATCAAAGTGACGTAGTATAGAAGTCTCAATCATACGTCTCTTCATATGATTGAAGATGATCTGACAGACTTTATTTCATTCAAATATGATTTTCTTTTGTGTAAGTCAAATCATTGAACAAACAATCTTCGAAAAGTTCTTGATGAAGCGTTGATAGAAATTGCAAAAGTCAATAAAGAACTGCATTTGAGTGAAATTATTGAGTGTAAATCAATCAACGACTGCTTGCATCTTTTGAGAGTTCATCTTCAATTCTTCGATTGATATCAAGAGTTCTAGAAAGATAGTTTTCTGAACATGAAACTTGCATTTGTTGATGTTTATCTGTAGATCAGCTTCTCGTAGTCTATTCAAGATCAATCGTACATGTTGCTTATGTTTCTTCAAGATCTTGCTGTAAATGATAATGTCATTTAGATAAATCTGACAAAACTGATGTAGATACTTGAACAACACGTCGTTTATATAATGTTGATAGAATGCAGATTCATTGATTAATTTAAAGAGCATTACATGATATTTGTATGAGTTGAAAAAGATAATAAAGATAGTCAAATCTTCGTTATCTGAGTGCATGCGTAGTTTATTAAACGTGACAATGATGTTTAATCGAGTCAGATACTTGCTTTCTTGTATACAAGCGAAAGTCTTGTCTATCAATGACAAAGAATAGCGATTTCATTTGATCAAAGCATTGAGCTTTCTGTAATCAATGCAGAAACGCAGACTATCGTCTTTCTTTTTGATGAACAAAATGAGTGAGACGTATGATGCGAAGCTGAAGAAAATGAACTCTTTGTTTAAATGATTGATCAGATACTTCTTTATCTTCTGAAGCTTGTGATCAAACATTTGATATAATTTGCTTCGAGAAAATATTTCTTCATCGATCAACTCAATTTTGTGATCATAGAAACGATGCAATGATAGCTGATTGATCATTGCTCGATCGAAGATGTTTAAATAGTCATGATATTTAGAAAGAAGCTTGATCTTGACTTACTCAAGAGCTTCAGCGTGAAAAAGCTCATGCAGATTTACTTCTTCAGACTTGTTTTCAACTGTAGTTATGAGTCAATCGATTTTCAAGACAATAACAGCAAAGATCTTGATATCTGATCATTTGACTAACATTCTATATGTTGCTGCTTCTATCATTGCTATGTTCATTGAATCTGACGTTGATTTAGAAATTTTGACGTTAGTTAAAGTCGCGTCACGCGATTTTGACTGTTCAATTAGTTTAACTGACTTCTCATTGAACTGACTGAAAGAGAGTGATTTCTGACTGAGTTGAAATGTAACGAAAGTGAAAGATCTCTTCAGTATATGAGTAGAAGTCAAGATCTTCTGTTTCATGATTGTTTTATTGCTTGAGAATAGAACAATCGATTTCTGACTAGAAGTGAAATTCGAAAATCGAAGAAAATTGGTTCACATATCTATCACTAGATTGATTTTGTTTATTCATGTTTTTTCAAGAATCATTTGATGTTGATTTAATCGAGTGATCAACATAGAAGCGATATCAATCGTATAATCTTGAATCGTCAGATTCAAATAAATGGCATGAGTAATAAGCTTTTTTGCATAATGATCGTTGAATTCTCGTATTGACTTGACTTTGATCAAAGTCAGAGACTCGATTTGCAACTGATTACAAACAATCTGCGTGATCACTTCATTAATAAACGAATAGTCAGCAGCTTTGATGTCAATCAATGACTTTAATGAGTAATCAATTTCATTGCTAGAAAGTACACATTCAATAGTCAAAGATTCAGAAGCAAAAGAATCATCTGACATGCTCATCATTGAAGAAATTAACACATCTTTCATAGCATCTTTGATGAAAGTCACTAGTTTTTTGCCTCGCTATTCTTGAAAGAAAATCTTTTCTTATTCTCTTTATTCTTCAAAATGACGATTTCATGTAGGCAA
>JAABUK010001822.1_pt1 | contig 39901 bp, 49 predicted proteins | sample 5559141 | NCBI WGS metagenome assembly JAABUK01 (sample SAMN10711869, study PRJNA513367) | rock metagenome | isolation source: Antarctica rocks | place: Antarctica: Victoria Land, Pudding Butte nord | collected 2016-01-03 | reverse complement strand
ACAACAACAACAACAACAACAACAACAACAACAACAACAACAACAACAACAACAACAACAACAACAACAACAACAACAACAACAACAACAACAACAACAACAACAACAACAACAACAATAATAATAACAGTGACGACAGTGATAATAACAATAATGAAAATGACAATGACCATCATGAAGCCATGGATGGCCAAAGGGGGTTCTGTTTGAAGGTTTGTGGAGCCCAATCTCTCAAACATGCAACCCAGCCATGCTTTTGCATGCTTGTACCAGGGAAGAAGTGCAGCAAGCATGATGCAGCTACTCAGGCTGCATAGATGACACATGCTGCAGTGCCTGAATTTCACAGACCTTGAACTTTCAATGTGCATGGTATGTCGAAAGCATGCAGCATCAGCACCTCCATTCAGAACATGCCAAGTGGCCTGTCAAAATATGTGTGTGAGATATGCCAATTATGAGACTTCTAGATCCTGTGTGTGCTCACCAAACTAGCTAGGTCCGTGCAATTGAACTCACCCGGCATGCTGACAACCATGATGCAAGACATGCTACATTTTGTAAGAATGCTTCTTATCATGCCAATGCTCCTCCATTTGCAATGCAGATGCGCCAACATTGTGTTCCAGCATTTGGAACTCATGAAATTGGGCATTGACTCCCTGGAATAAAGTACGTCTGTTGCTCACCAGAGAGCTTGCACGTGAAGCCTTTTGCTTGCTATTCAGGAGCGCAACTTTCTCTAGCAAGTGATTCTTGGCTGTCAGCTGTTGCTCACGAAGCCGTAGCTGTGCAAGCTCTGCCATGGTATGTGCAAATTGTTGTTTGACATTGTCAACATGCTCCTGAACAAGCATACATCAGGTCAATTGATGCAGACACAGGACCATAACCGTCATGCTGTGGCCATGTGCAAAGTCAGAGGGCTTTGTGCAGGCCACGGCTTTGCTGCAGCTGACATGTTGGCCAAAATCGCAGTGCTGGTACGAACCTGTTCTTGCGCTGCATAGCTTTGTTGAGATGTCACATCAGTGCCGTCTCCTGATTCTGAAGCAGGTGGGAGTTGTATGTCAACGTCCGGGTTGCTGTACAGCAAGTTGAACATGTCCCAATCACTCTGCTGTAAAGGCTGTTCAAATGCGCGGCTTTGCTCTATGTCTAGCGGATCCATGTCGCACGCTGGGTCAGCTCTGGCTGTCGCGTTTTACGGAAATGCGTGACCTGATGGCACAGGTGGTTCGGCAGCCTGTGTTGACCAGTGAGCCAACACAGCTCCGTCAAACACGTCTGCTCCGGTTGGCGGTTTGCATTCGTACGCGCGACGGCACATCGGCAGACTCGACATCTCACAAGCTTGATCACAACAGCTGGGGGCAGCCCAGGAGTACATGATCCTGATCAGTCATGACGCCATGCATTGTGATGACTGATCACATCGCCGATCATTCGATTGCTTAGATAAATTTGCAGCGGTGGCCACCAGATCCAAGTTACTGATGAAGCTGCTTAAGTACGTATGGCACCTAACAATCTCCTGGTGGAGCGGCGGTAGGCTAATTGGCCCGTCATGTAAGGCTCGCTGCTTCCTGCACAGAGCATGCAAGCTCGATACGCCAAAACCAAGAACAGTGATGGCCTCCTGCAAAGCTTGCAATCAGCTGCCTTGGCCTCCTCAGCCAGCGTCGACTATTGGCACACGTACCGTCACAACACCTGAAAATGGATCTCTTCGTGTCTCGACTGCATTTTTTATGTTTGCTTACAACATCCGTGATGCTTTGCGACGCAAGCAAAATCCTGGGAGTTGCCACAATAGGCGCACGGTCGCACACCATGAACCTCGTCCGAATTGGACGTGAGCTTGCTGAACGTGGCCACACACTGTCTATGCTGATCAGCCAGTTTGACACGATTGGCGCCGAAACTTTGGATGCCAGAACATTTTCCGGGCTTCGTGTGATCATATTCGATGGGCCTCCTGGCATTGGGACAGAGGCTTGGGCGTCCAGCTTCTCCAGGGACCCACAAAAGGTAGACTGCGGACTGCTGCACATGTGATACCTGCAGTGGCCGCGTCCTAACGTTTCCACTCACGCGTAGCTGACAGCCGTGCACAAACTTGTTGGCTCACTTCGCGTGTGTGCTGCAGACAATAGAGCAGTTCTTGCGTGACTATGGACTCACAGCACGTGCTCTGTACTCAGACACTGCCACTCTGCATGAACTTATGCAGCAAGGTAAAAAAGGTTGCAAGTCAACTAGCTTGCTGCCTGTTCGATGGTCCCTCAGATGCATGTATATATGTATATCGCTTGCCTGGGCAATGTGTGCATTTACAAAATGTCCTGTACGTCATATATCTTTTGCGTTTTGGCTGACTTTTGTCTTCAGACTAAGTGCTGAGCAACCTCAACGTGTGCAACCCAGGCTTCGATCTGATTCTGCAAGACACTGTGTTCTGGCCTGGTGCTCTTCTGGGGGAGCTTTTGGATATCCCCATTGTGGAGGTTTTGCCACTGCCAATCATGACACACAAGGAGTATGAAATGTCATTTCCCAACCCGCTGGCATATGCACCTCAGATGGGTCTGGGCTACACTGTCCAAATGGTACTGACCAAGTCTTCAAGTCTGCTGTTAACCATTGCAGATGTGTAATACACGTACTATATAGCATGCATACATGCATGGCTGGCCACTGGTATACATGCTGGTCATAGCTATCATGCATCACAGGTGCATGCTGACCGAGCAGCTTGTGCCTACAGTCTTGTGCATATGATAAGCACAAGCCTTAAAAATATGGTCGGATGTGCTGTTGCAGAACTTCTGGCAGCGTACCCGTAATTACATCCAGCGGCAGCTTTTGCAGCAGATGCAACGATCAGCTTTGGCTGATGTGGCTGCATTCACCAGAGAGACAGGACAACGTTTGCGCTTCTATGATGAGGGCGTGTCTACGTCTGTTGCTATTGTAGCGCCGGTCGACTTTGCTCTGGAGTTTCCTCAACCCCTGCCACCCAGAGTACATGTACGCAATACAAATGTCTCTAACTGTCGTGACTTTCTGTCATGCTGATCCTCTGCAGAGCAGCAGCTGCCTTTGCTTGTTCTGGCGTATTGTCTGCATGTCTTGTGCTTGGGGCACTTGCAATTGCAACACAGTCAGCCTGACCATCCTGTGCACAAAATTGCAAAATCCAGGTGCAATCTATAGGTCATTGCACCTAGGTCAACAGTATGCTGTCAGCCCTAGGCCTACTCAGTACTCAGCTGACATTTTGAGTGTGCTGGTGTACTCAGCTCACATTTTGAATGTGCTCGTGTACTCAGCTCACTTTTTAAGTGTGCTGGTGCAGTTTGTGGGGCCAGTACTTGCAGAAGATGCCAAGCCTGTGACTGCAGACCTGGCAGCCTTCCTGAACCAAGGGCTACCAGATGGGCGTGCTGCTATCTTTGTGTCTATGGGCACTCTGGCCAGGCTGAGTCTAGAGGAGCTAACCAGCATGGCATCAGCCCTCTCCAGATTGCCCAACCCAGTGCTGTGGAAACTGGATCCAGGGCATTTACCAGGTACTACCAGGGCCAAACCCAACCAGTGGTGTCAGGCTGAATGTAGGGCTGCTAGGGTGTGTATATGTAAAATACCAGACTGACTGCCTGGTCATCAGTTGCAGCACAGCTTGTAGCTACATGGCTAAGGGCTATACCCTAGAGACCTTATGTAAGCAGTGCTAAGACAGCTGACAGAAGTGCTCATAATTGGGCAAAATTGCATAAGACAATGACCTGACAAAGTCACGTGACCGACTTAATCAGTCGATTCCCTCAGGGTTAATCTGGCAGTGCGCAGGCATGCTGTGACACATTCAACTTCCACATGCAATGCAGCTGCGCAAGTGGGGTAGTCCTTTCTGTGCAACGCTGCTTCGTATCGCCGGCATGCGTCAGTGACTCAGTATTATGTGCTACATGCAGACAATGTGACAATAGCGTCATTGAATCTGGGCACAAACATCAAGACACTGCCCTGGGCGCCCCAAAATGACATCCTGGGTCAGCCCTCTGTAAAGGCTTTTGTCATGCAAGCTGGCATCAACAGCCTGTACGAAGCAGCATACCATGCCAAGCCTGTGGTCTCAATACCTCTGGTGACTGATCAAGTAGACAATGCAGCCAAGGTAAAAACCACTGTGATACAGCATCACATGTGGGGACAAGCTTGTTATGTCAAACGGGCTTGCTTTGTATCTTGAGGCATGTTCCATTGATTGGACTTGATGCTGACAGTGTTGCGTTTCATTGAACTGCTGTATACACAGCAACGCCTTTCACCCCATGTGCAGCATCCTTGTATGTAAGAGTCAAGTGGAAGCAATGAAGCTGCGTGGCTGCAGGCATCTTATCACGGCTTTGGCTTGACTGTGCAAGCAGAGGCGCTGGTATCCTCCAAGGGGGAAGCACTGCATGCTGCTGTAACTCAGATTTTGGCCAAGCCCAGCTACACTGTAAGTACCCAAATCGCTGCAGTCCACTGCTGGTGATGCTTGCTGCATATGTTGAACTCTATTTGAGTTGAGATTCAGTGGTGGGACACTGCTGCAGTAGAGTAGCAGTATTGTGACAGCGTTTGCATATTTTTGAAGCAGAACATCACCGGCGCTGCACATCTCTGGTGGCACATGCGGATAGCATTGACGTACTGACAGTGTATTGTCCTTCTGGCCAGACGAATATGGCTATACGGTACATCATAGCACAAAACTGCTTTGTTGCAGTTGGTTGAGAAGCAAATTTACCACCCAATACATTGGGTGATACAGGGGCTGCACACAATTGCATGCAAGAGAAGTTTGAAGAGACAGCATGCACTTCTTGATAACAGCAAATTGCTTTGTCTGATCATGCTGAACCTAGCTCTAGGCTGCGGCCTTGGGAGGCTCCCGTAATGATCGCTGAAAAGCGTAGTCTTCTTTCTTTTTCCTTTTCTTTCATGCTGAACCCTGTGTTGTGCAGGAGAATGCGATAAAAGTGTCCAAGAGGCTGTTGAACAAGCCTCGGAAGCCAGTCCAGTTAGCAGCAGATGTTGTAGAGCAAGCCTTAGCAACAGGAGGAGACCGTTATCTTGAAACACAACAGCATAAGCTGACATGGTGGCAAATGTCCTTACTGGATGTGAAGCTCTTCCTGACAGTTCTCTTCATTGCGGTCTTGATAATCTTGGGTGTTGCAATCAAGTTCCTTGGCTTGCTGTTGTTTCGATCATTAAGAAGCAACATGAAAGGTCAGCACAACGCCAGCCTGGCTTCAAAGTCAAAGGATTTTTGAATGCCATCTTTGGTGTAGTTCGTGATTGTTGTCTGTTTCGTGCCAATTATGTTGTTCTTGAAACTAGTATATTGCAGTCAGACCATTGAACAGACATCCACCAAGTGAAGCATTATGCGCCGTGTCTTTTTGCCTCAGGTCAGCTACTGTGTTGAGAAAGACAGACAAGTTTACGCTTTTCAGCAATCATAACAAGAGATTCCTAAGGCAGCAGCCCGGAGCCCCCTGTGTTGTGCTTGCACTGAGGTCCTCTGAGGAGTGCACAATGTACGGTCGACATATAAAAGAATATTCTTGGTATTGATCAAGGTTGTGTACAACAAGAGTTGGCTAAATTACACTCAATAAGCGTTTGAGCTGCAACAAGGCCAAATGCTGCTAAGTTGCGGTTGGACAACTGACGAATCAAACTCATCGTTGTGCCAACAAGCCTGGCTGCACGCAAGCCAAGTGCAGCCAAGTGCAGCCACTTTGTGCCCAAATGTGCCCTTTGCAGGCATCTGCAGAAGGAATCTGAACTCGCTACCCTCGGTCAATGCAACTGCTTGCAGCAACGGTCTGGGTAGCGTTGACACAGGCGGTGTCAACTTTACAGCTCATCGCTCCGACACACCCGCAATGGTGCATCGCATTGCACTCATCCGCCACGGGGAGTCTGTGTGGAATCTAGAAAACATTTTCACAGGGTGGACCGATGTAGATCTTTCTGCTACTGGCAAGAAAGAGGCCATTCAGGTGATTTGAGACGCTAGCCGCAAAGTGTGCAGGGTGCATCGGTTTACTGGCAAGCATTGATCGCACGCATTTTGCAGGCAGGCAAGCTTCTCAGGACTGAGGGGTTCAAGTTTGATCTGGCGTACACATCCGTCCTCAAGCGCGCCATCAAGACGCTTCAAGGTGTACTAGAAGAGCTTGACCAGCTATGGGTGCCTGTGGAGAAGAGCTGGAGATTGAACGAGAGGCACTACGGAGACCTGCAGGGCAGGAACAAGGCCGATACAGCAAAGAAGTTTGGTGACAAGCAGGTGCACATCTGGAGACGAAGTTATGACGTCCCACCAGCAGGTCAGCCTCCTGTAGCATGCATTTGATTAGTCACCTGCAAGTATGTAAGTGCACTCAGACTTTCCAGAGGCTTGACTGACGGCTGCTGCATTGCTTGCAATCCCTGCTGCTTTCACATGAACACAAGGCACCCAAGCACTCTGCAGCTTTGCACATCTGGCATGCATTGTGACATGCTTACAATGAGACTAACAGTACAATGCTCTCATGCGCTTGCCAAATCTCTATCAAGTGAAAGCAGCCCATTTGCAGTTTTGAAATGCATGATCCAGGACTGACAAGCAGCACATCTTGCTCTGACTGCTGTCAGCAACACTCACAAACATGCTATTCAACAATACTTGAGTTGCTAACCTCTCACCCTTGTCGCAGAGTTGGAAGGTGGCAAAGATGACCCACGCTTCCCAGGCAGTGACAGGCGGTACGCCCACAACAAACCAGAGGATCTGCCTGTCACTGAGTCCCTGAAGACCACTGTAGAGCGCTTCATGCCCTTATGGATAGACACCATAGCCCCTGCTGTCAAGTCTGGCAAGAATGTCATCATTGCAGCTCACGGCAACAGTTTGCGGGTGCGTCTGAGGCCACGTCACTATAAACTGCCTTACATTGCAAACGTGCAACAGCAGCACCTTGCGATGACACCATGCATTGCGTAAGCCAAGCAGTCAATGAGCAGAGCAGCTGTTAAGAGGGCTGTGTGCATGGGTACTAGCTGTTGAGATAGACTCAGCATATTGAGCTGGTTGACCTCCAAGCAGCATGCAGCAGACCCTTTTCTTGCTTGTGCGCAGCGCCTGGTTGATCTTGCATGCAAGGCTCCAGCCACTGAGCAAAACACATCACAGAATTCTTGGTCTGCTGTGCCAGCTTTGACACCAGTATGCCTACACCAAGCATTGACTGTGGTGTTTCGTACCACAAGTACGAAGTCCACTCTGTGCATCTCAGGTCTTGTACGTTGTACTGGATCCTGGCAGATTTCATGATGCTGTTTGTTGACTCAATTTGTGGCTGTCCTAGGCGCTGGTGAAGTACCTAGACAATGTGTCAGATGAGGACATTCCAAGCCTAGAGATTCCCACAGGGGTGCCCCTCATCTATGAGCTAGATGACAACCTGAAGCCCATCAGACATTACTACGTAGGGTGAGTCACCTCTCACTTGTCACTGCATGCATGTCATGTTTTTGTTCTGTTCCTGAGCTGTGTCACAGCATCATGAGAATGTCTTGTCTGGCTATGCACTGATGTATGACGCTGCTTGCTTCTGGGGTCTACAGGCCCTGCTCATGCTGGAGAACCCTGGTGCCTGCTGTTATATACCTTTATAAACTATGTACACCCTGTACATCCTGTTCAGACTTATGGCCGCATAAATTGTTACAGACTTGGCCTTTTTCCGGGTGGATGATGACAGATGCATGACCATAAAGCAAACATGCAAGCATCTCTACGCAGCATAGGTGGCATGCTGAATTCAATGACTGCATTGTTGTCACAGCCTCAAAACACGTAGACGGTCTCTCTGGCAAGGTACACAATGAAGTCAGGGCTTCTGGCCTGAAGTATAAATGCTTTACATAATGCCTTGAGATGCATTGATAGTAGGTGAGCTGGAAAGCGTATTGTTTATCTTTAGCATTATTATTATTATTATTGATTATTATTATTATTATCATCCTTGTCATGCATTGACTAAGCAAACAAAGCATGCTGCAGCACCAAGGAGGCCTTCAAGAAGAAGCTTGGATTCCTAGGAGCTGATGGACAGGCAGAGCGCATGACAGATGCTTTTGTCCATCACGGAGTGGTGATGAAGCCTGATGAGATCAAGTACCACGCCCCCAAAGCAGATGCAGCTATTGAGAAGCTGGGATTACATGATGCACCTAGTGCTGCTGAGGTCAGGGCTTTGCATCCTGAGTAGTATTTTGAGGGTGGTGTCAATCATGATGTGCATTTGTTGACATGCGCATCAAATATGTTGATGTGTATGCAGTACAAGCTGATGCAGCAGGCTTCATTCCTTTTTAATTGGTGTTTAGTTTGTCATACTGGCTTTCCTCTGTAGCCTGCACAGTGTTCCACGCATTCAAAAGTACAGGTCAGTCACCGGTATAAGGCAAATGTGTTATGCGTTTGCTTGTTGTTCCTGATCTCTTCACATGGCGCATGTTTTGTGAACAGTTTTCAAGCTGAAGAGCATGGTACTGAACAGCATCTGGAAGCTGAACACCATGTGTGCTGGCCTTCATGTAGCTGCTCATACAATGCTCTCACATAAGATAGCCTGTCATGCTGCTGACCATCCAAAGTACGTACCTGCAGATCAAAAAAGTCGTGTTGGGAGTTACATGCACTTACAGCCCTGTACACACTATCTTACTTGAGAACATGGTACTGATTGTGCATGACTGACAAAAGCATATGAGCTGAATGTGCATCAGCTCAAGCTGAGAATGGGTCTGCAGAACAGTCTACATTTGTTCAAAAGTTTAGGTAAACCCTAACCGTTTAGGTAAACCCTAACCCCTAGCTGTGTACTTTGGCACAGCTGATGCAGATGTGGTCATGCAGGTCGTCAAGGCAAGTGATGTGCTGTTTCTGTTTGGTTCACTGGCAGACATAAGGGACACCATCAAGAGCATCAAAGGGGATCTGAAGGGCCACCAAATTGTTGTGCCAGTCACAAAGGAGGGCGACCTTGATGTCTTCCAGGTGAAAAAAGTTTTTTTTTTGTTGTTGTTGTTTTTGACTCTGCATGCTTTGTCAGCGACACTGTAGCACCTGACAGGGAAACACTGCTTTCTGCTTTACCAGTTGCAAGAGCTCATTTGCACGCCTGTTGGCATGTTCAGATTCAGTCTGTATGTTTGCACACTCAAAAGATGATTGCAAAGCCTTTTCGATCTTGACTCCAGACATTGTCACAGACATTGTCACACCTTACCTCATTAGTGATGCTGCATTGGATGCACTTGCTTTGTTGGCTGAGGGTATTGGGAAATCATCTGACATCTTGATGTGTTCTGTTGTGCAGAACGCAGCAGGTGGCATGGTCAGGGTCATACAGGCAGTCCCAGAGGATGAGCTAAAATGGCAGAAGGGAGTCAACGCAGTCGGCACTCATGTCTCCCTCAGAAAGGGGTCCAGTACAGCAGAACTGGATGGCGAAATTGTGAAGACCCTGTTTGAGGCAGCAGGCTACCCTATAGATGAGGATCAGAGATCAGCCATGACAGCTGGCGGCTGACGTCATTGCTGTCTTCTGCCATAGGTCGTTTCTTGATGTGCAAATGGTCATCAACAGATCTGTCAGCATCTGCCATTGCTGTACTGCAGCTTGCTGCATATGCATGAGTCATAGCCTGGTGTCAAGCATTGCTACTGGTTTATCATTTTCGAGAGTTGATGTTCCCAAACACAATGTGAGCAGCAGGATTGATGCTGTACCTGGTGAGAAATCAGGCTACAGTTCAGGTTTCGAAGCTTCTTAACACTCAGTGGTGGTACTGGAGTGTGCACCTTGTGGTCATGAAAGCGCGCTGATTTGCATGCAGTTGTAATCGCTCGATACATGCTATATACACCGGGACATATGCTTGTGCTGACAACCTCTGCGTCCATCAAGCCCCAAAGTGTAAAAGCCATTGATGGCAACAGTCGGTCCAGCTGACTTGTGTGAATCTTGAACAAAGTCAGCTACCATGTCAGCACACCTCAGAAGTAAGCTTGACCTATGCATCCTCACTTTATTTTACAAATTGAACGGCGTGGACCATTGCCGCTGCCAGCCCTATGGGCCAGCTTGTGTGTCCTGATAATTTCGACCCCCAGATGTTTGCTGTGTCAAATAAGGCCATGGCAAGTATACCTGTTGTAACATGCGCTATCCTACAGGAAGCAAACCTAAACAGAATTGCGGCCTTGCACTTCATTGTCCAGTCTAAGCTGCTCTTAATGGTCGACTACACCCAACACAGTGCAGGTTGCATCAGTCAGAACCTCTCGTATGACAAGCAGCGGCTGTTGGTTGCCCAAGAAAGAAGCACTTTCAAGGTCAAGCTGGTTTCCCTGCAAGCTCCACCACCTAAGGGTATACCTATGGCCCTTGGCAAGATGCTCAACCTCAGAGCTGTGCATAGTTGCACAGGACTGTGTCAGATTGTGCCACTTGCCTTTGACCAGACACTTAATCAATGCCATCAGCCCCCAAATTGTTGTAATTGTCAATAAGATCAGGCCAAATGCCCTTGCCAAGAAATACCACAGACGCTGCATCCATGTCAATACAACACAAATTAAGAGTGCGCAAGCTGATGCAATACGCATTGCTGTTGCCAGAAACAAGGCCAATTGGCCTTGCCAACACAAAATGTTGCAACACTTGGTAGTGTGAAGTGTGATTGACCGTTAAAAAGCTAGTTGGCAAGATCACAACTCAAACATCAGATCATCATGGTTTGCCAGCTCGCCACAACTTTGCAAGATGGGCTTCAAAGACCCACCAAGCTGTAGGTCACATAGGTCTTCAAATCTGCCCAGTTGCTCAGCACAATGATGCACCAGCATTCATGCACCGCATCCACCAGCAGAGGAAAGGTTGATCAACAAGCTCTGGGTCCTGCAATGCTGTTTCTATCTCCTCTGTGCTGTTACGCATAGCCTGTGCTGGTCAAGCTCAACCATAAGTTCCTGCACCAGACTCTCCAAGATGTTTGCTGATTGTGATACCCTTCCCCTGCTAAGTCAATGCTTGACACCAGGCAACAAAGATAGCCTCCAGTGCAAAACTTACAAGTGCAGGCAGTTTGATCACTCACCCTGTATTGATACTTGACAGCAGCAAAGCTACGATTTGGATGTGAGAAACATCATCTGTCCATCCAATGTTACAAGCAAAGATGGCTTTGTTGCTCTCAGACACAGGATGAGTTACCAATATGTCTGCACTTGTCAGCAAGATGGGGAGTTCTCGTTCCTGCAAAAGAAAAGGTAACATCAGCAAATGCTGCAGCAGCAAAGTATCATGGCAGGCTTCAGCATCTGGACTACTTTCAGCTGGGACTCGCATAATTCCGTCAAAGGACAAAAAGAGCAGATGTGCACATAATTACCTGGCACACGTTACTTGTAAAACAGTTTGCCAAGTATGCAGCTAATCATCACTACATACCTGTAGTGGGTTTGCGGCTAGTCATCAACACATTGCCTGTGGTGGGTATACGGCCAGTCACCACTGCATTACCTGTAGTGGGTATGCAGCTAGTCATCACTATATTACCCATTACAGGCAATGTAGTGATGACTAGCCGCATACCCACTACAGGCAATGTAGTTATGAATAGCCGCATAATTTGCACTGCAAATAAGGTCCACCTCTTTGAAACACCAAAACAGCTTGCCGCAAGCTATTTTGGACTTTCAAACAGGTGGACCTTATTGAACGGAGCCCCTCATTACCGTACAAGAGATCCTCCAGGCATGTACACACTATCATGCATGCATGAATGCATGAACGTGCTTGAGACATATAGCAAGGCGTGGCTCAGGACTATGCAGAGGACGTGGCTGCGTTGATTCTGTCTGAGAGTGATGATCTCTCAGATAGAATCAAACCGATCATGACTCTCAGACAGAATCAACGAGGCCACGTCCGCTGCTTAGTCCAGATCACGCAGGTCCAATTGTCGTGCACAGACGCTGTGCAGCTTTGACTCGTCTGGTGGAGCGTTGGCTGCGACACTGCTATCGCTGTTGTTAGTGCGACACAGGTCAACACCAAGACGAAGTGCTTGCTTGGACATGACGAGCGGCATACAGTTGTCTGTCAAGTTGCCACCGAGACTGCCCATCCTTACAAAGGCAAGGTCGTACAAGCGACGGAATTGACAACTGGTGGCAGCAATCCGTCACTGCCACTGAACGTTTGCTAAATTTTGATTTCCTGTTTTGCGTCCCTACCCTACCGACCACACTTGGGTTGGGTTGGGTTGGGTTGGGTTGGGTTGGGTAGGGTGGGTTGGGTTGGGTTGGGTTGGGTTGGGTAGGGTGGGTTGGGTTGGGTTGGGTTGGGTTGGGTTGGGGGCATGCATGTGCCCGGTAGCTGCACCGACTGCAGCTTCAAGGTCACAGCTCAGCGCATAAAGGTCAAAGCTACAAGCATGCCTACAGTTTGTTGAAGCGCTTTAAAAACCAGCTGCAATGGAAAGTTCCGTAGCACAGTTAACACAGTGCAAGTTCTGAACATGTTGTACAGCAGGCCTCAGGAACACAAGGGACAAATGGCATACATCCAATGACCTTGTTACGCATACGTAAGCACCGGTAGCTTTTGACCTCAGCAATATCTTACGTATGATATACCAGTGCTGCATCGCAAATTCATTGCCAGTCATATTGGTCACCACCAGGTGATATTCTGTATCACGTATCAGGACGCCTTTTTGAATAGCAATTTCAGGAAGCATGCAGCCAACCTACACAGCACACGTGCAGCATGTGAAGCCAACAAACTATATAGAGCATATATGCTCGAGGCTTCAAATGCAGTACATACAAGCAACAGTGGGCCAGTACAGTGAGCATATGCATAACACAAAGCAGAGTAATCAGGCACATTTGTCCGGTACTGCTTGCCTGAACCTGCAGATGGCCAGGGTACACCCATGCCATAGCTAGTGCAACCACAGGGCTTGCTGGTCTGCAGCAGCAGCATGTCAAAAAATGCTTTGAACTTACAGCAGGATGAGGCTGCTGCCAGTGCTTCGTATTGACAATTCCATGTCATTCACATTGTTCAAGTCATGAAGCGGTTGTCACAAAGACTCCGAACTCTACAAGGCTTGTACTTAGCACGTGTTCTGCTATAGCAAAGACTTGCAGCTCAACTACTAGTATGCCAGTGGCCAGATCTTGACAGTCTGCAGAGAGCAAGGGGCGTGGCATCACATGTCCTGACATACTAAGCCTCAGATGCAATCCTAGGCGTCTGCTTGTTCGTTGAGTAAACCTGGCATGTCATACTTCTTTGCCAGCTGACTGCTGCGTTGGCTGTACCAAGCAGGAATGGCAATTAAACCAGAAGATATCAGCAGGATTATGACATCTCTGCAGCGCAGCCCATGCATGCCTTGCAGCCTTAACGCCGCTGAGATATGGTAAACCAGAGTACCTTTTGTATCACCCCTGCAGACAACAGCAGCCAATCAGTGAGCAAGCCAAGGTCACTCTTGAAGCACAATCATGAGGTGTCATATTTGCCATGGCTGACCATGCAGTGTAATGCATATTTGACAAGCTCACACCCTTTCATCCAATGGCATGTTGGTCGTGCTGTAGTCCATCAGAAAAGACATCTGCAGGCTGCGCCGCTTGCAAGCAAACCACTGACACAGCAGAAGCAGGATGGGCTACAAAGGTGCGTCATAACACTTCTGGTCCACCTGGATGACAGAAGTGATGTGTGAAACACCTCAGATGCACATGCATATGCTTTGCCAAAGTAACTGAAGTATTTTTGCATGTTGCCGGCAAAGCTCAATTTGTGAATTTTAGCGCAGTGCTTGTTGATTCACAAATTGTCTGCATGGCATAAGCCTTTGGAATAGCAGGAATGGAACAGCAGGCAGACAATAAGGACCATACATTAGATCAATTGGCACATGTAGGTGTCACAAGTCAGTGGTGTTGCTTCTGCAACGGATCAAATGACTCTGTACCAACACGGTGCTTGATGCAGCTTACACGCATTACGTGTGCACATGTTTTCAAAGCATCCGCAAGTGGCAAGCTCCACATGCACCTACTGATGTGCATATAGCAAACCTCTAGCTGACATGCTCAACATCTCATTTGGGTGATTTTACATATGTGGGGCTACAATGCTTCAGCATAGCCCAAGGTAGGGCTACGCTGCACCAGTGTTGCTCCCGGGCTGAATGGCTGTCTGTCTCCATGACTACAAAGTCAATGTCAAGCTGCATGCAAGGTGTAATGTGCGTCTACATCCATGAAAGTTTAAACAGAACGAGGCGTGGCAGTACAAGGCTGGTGAGCAAGGGGCACTGAAAACAATGCTGATAACTTTGAGGTGTGTTGATGTTTGAGGCACATTGAAAGCATCTGCTGCCATATAGTCAAAAAGCTCTGACACAATATCAGGAACTTTATAGGGCAAGCTGATGACAACTTTACCTAAGAGTGCCCAACTCTCAGGAGCAGATGTGACATGCTGCAGCATAATACAAGCAGGGTCAAGAGGTGCTCGCTGCCACCAAGCTTAACATGTGAAGTGAGTGCACAACTTTGCCAAAGCCATGCCAACCATGGGAGATGGTCTTGCAAAGCTGCACCTTGCCAAGGCATGTGTGCGCAGGGAGGCCATTCAGCACAAGTCTTAGGTACATGGCTGCCATGATAGGACCTGCGAGATGACTGGGTCAATGCAGTGCTTTGGACACAGGAGATTGAAAAGCTGTACCAACAGCAGGACGGACCAATGTGGCAGCTTTATTGCTCCGGCAAATGCTGCTACAGCAGCCTGTGGGGTAGTTTTGCATGCAACGAAACCTCAAGACTGCTTAGAGACACCTACCATGCGTGCTGTTCATGCGCTTGTGAAGCGCTTGTGAAGCGCTGGAGCAAGCACACCACATGGAACATAGGCGATGCATATCGTCTTTGGCAAGGTCGAATGCGTGGGGTCACCCTGCAGCAGGTGCATGTCCGATCACAGCGAGATCGAGTCAGCCTATGCTCTCAACCTGACGACCAGGGAGCGACGTGAGTATTTGCAAGATTCTCAGGCTGTGCCAAGATACACAGGTATCTGAAAGCACAGCACAGCTGAGCCCGCTCAGAATTACACTGTTTTGCAGATGAGTGGCAGCAACAAGGGGCCAACACTAGCCACTTAACCACGCGTTGGGTCGCAGGCAAAGAGCTGCAATAACTCCACTCAGAATCCTCGCAGTACACGCAGCTCTTTGCCGGGTGCTGGCAGACGAGTTCTGCTGACCACCGCAGGTGGCATTTCAGATGCATATAGTATGTAAGCACCTGTCCCGCCTCTGTGTGCGGTAGCTTGAGTGGCTGAGTTGTACGGTGAGTGGTATCATTGTGCGAGATGGCTGTCAAGAGGCATGTATCATGGGCAATGCTGCCTGAAAAGACTGCCTGTTGCCTGTAGAGCTTAAAAGACTGTTGTGAATTGTTGCCCTGCATGTGAACAATCGCACACTTTGATGCTGCATGTGTAACAGCAACAGTGCATAAAACAGCTTTGAACAGACAATGAGCATTTGGTCTTTTGCAGTTGTTCCAATTTTTTTCAACAGGTCTGATCTGAGTCAAGTGGTAGCTGATGTCAGAATGCACAGCACTGCCATGGCAACACACAATGGTGCTGCAGACAGCGAGGCAGCTTTGATTAGTGACACTTTGCAGAGAATGGGCTTGCCTGCTGTCTCAACTGCAGGGACAGCTATGTATGCCTTTAGGGCATTCAACTTCATCTCTTTGAGAGAGTGAGTGTCCTTCTCTATCACATGGTGCAGCTTACCTGCGAGACCCGTTGGCTCAGGTACAGCCACTGCCCATTCTATTGTCTGCTATACTTGTCTCACCAATTACCCTTCATACCTGCCTTGCTGCTCAGTGCCATCTATGCCAGAAAGAAAATGGGCTGTTCTCACAGTCTTGCATCAGTGCTGCAGTTGCACTCCTCAAGGTGTTGATGTAGTGTTCTGTCATAACTTTACTGAACCTTCACATCTTGTTGCTGTACTGTCTGCGTCGCTGCAAGCTGCAGCAGTCTCAGCATGAACTACTGCAGTAGTTCATGTCACAACAAGATTTGCTTTGGCATGCCCAAGCTGACCTCTCACAGACAAGTCTAATAAGCCTGTGGACAAAGCTTGAGCTAGGTCAGCTTGGGCTTGCAGTGGTGTCAGTTCTAAGCCAATTCTGTGCTCTCAGAGCGCTTGTTGCTGCAGGCCCAATCTGACATGGCTCAAGCTTCATGTACTGTAACAGGCTTTCACAAGAGCAGAAGGCTTGAGCCGAGTCAGCTTGAACTTGCAGAAACATTGAGCTGGAGCAGCAACAGCTGAAACATGAGTTCTGCCTGAAGCAGGGAGAAGCTGACCAGGCAGCAACTTCAATTGCTGCTGCAGGTCACCACTAAGCTGCTCTGGAGCAGTAATTGAGGTTTGAGCAGCGCCTGCAGCTGGCGCACCATTTTGCCAGATGCTCAACATGCAAACTGGTGCACTATCTGCTCAGCTGTGCTGTGAGCAGCAGCAGCAGAGGCAGTCTAGTGCAATCTTGACTACAGCTCATTACCCCTGCAACCACTCCGCCTGCTCTGCTAATGTAGCTACCTGGCATACATTTGGATGATTTTAGGAGAACATGCTGCCAGGCCGTGTTATGCCTTCCAACAATGTTACACTTGACGTGTGCTTTGACTGTACGTTGACACAAGTGCAATAGCAACACTGCAGCACTGTATGTCATCACTATACAAGATGCTGACACCCGCAACCTCTACTCAGGACAAGCTTGAGTCAACTTGCAGACATACAGATGATACCAATGTACAGTGTCTGACCCAAGGCTGATGTGCTGCAGGATTTTAGCAGCGCGCTGGGTGAGGCAGCGATGCTGCATGGCTTGGAGGCATTGCCTAGTTTGGCAGGCGTGAAGATGAAGTCAGGGTAGGGCTGGGCTCAGACAGATGGGGCCATCGAGCACGGCCCTATTGCACCAGCAGCCTCTTGATTGCCATGGACCCTTTCTCACAGGCGCGCGTAGTGCAGCTAAGGTTGCTAGTAACGAGTCCTGTCTTAACAACCATTCATCTCATGCCAGTCCTCTTCTTTGTCATTTCATCCAAAACATGTGACGCATCACTCATTGAGGTTGACAACGGTGCACCTGCATTAGTCTAGGTCTGCCCGTGCCAGGCATACCAGGAGTCAGCCCATGTGTAGACCATTGGTTAGTGTCTTTAAGCAGTGTCTAAAGCTGTCCAAGCAGTGCATCATCCAAACATTAATAATTTACAGAGTCATGCCATGGCATGATGACAGCCAAATAGCTGTCACCTGTAGGTGTCAAAGCACTCCCCTTCACAAAAGCCATTGCCCCCTGGCAGGGTAGGGCCTTAGCCTTGGCAGGAATGTATACTAATGCCAGCAACCATTGTGGTATGCCATGCAGACCAAATCCTAACCAAACTAACAGCAATCATGTTGCTGTCACCTGAGACTGCAGCACAGAAGCGTCAACTGAAGGGGCCAAGGCAGGTCATCCATGCCCCTGACAACACCACCACCCAGTGCACAGAGTCTCTTGGCAGTAGCACAGCATGATGGCCGCAGCAGAGCCTAGCCTCAGCAGCAGCAGCTCATCAGTGGAGGCGATTGCGAGCCCACTTATGTCTTCTACCTTGGCTCAAGCTTGATGCAGATGGAAGTCAGTATTAGTGATTTGTTTGCCGGACAGCTGCATCTGTTTGATGTACAAAACTTCCCACACTGTTATAATGACAATCAACGGCAGGGCCGCCCATTTACAAGTGCAGGTGTGCGGACATATCATGTTGCAGATTGAATCAACAGATCAGATGTGTTCAGGCAGCCTCGCAGCTGCTGGGCAATATGAGGAAAGGCAAAGAAAACGGGGACTCCTGAATTCAAGGTGGATCTGGTCTTGTGTGACTTCTCCATCTCCAAGACAAGAAGCTGGGTCCCATGCAACATGACTCAATGTGGATTGGGGTTTGTGACGAAGCTTCGTGTATGAGATAGAGTGCAATATGTGAGCCACAGTTAGCTGTCCTGTGAATAGACAACAATTGGATTACAGATAGCATGAGTAGCACTGCAGCAATCAGCACTGCAGAGCAGCCATCCAGTAGCGTTGACCAAATGATTATTATCTGACTACCGTAATTAGCATTGACGACTATGGAATCAATTTCGCAATTCATAACATGAACATTTCATTACATTAGCTGGAAAACAATACTTAGGGCAGTTATCAATTATACTTTAGTGCAGTACTATAGTACATTATTCTGTCTTGACGCTTATTCACTTTCTTTATGATTATTCGTAGCACAAAACCAACAGTCGAACTCCATTTCGAGACATTCTCATAGGCAACTACTCACTTCAAGCCTTGTAAATACAACCCCACGCAACAAAAAATTTCTGTGCTGGTGTGTCAGGGTGTGTGCTTGCATTCTAGCAGCACATCCCTTCTAACGTCAAAGTTTTCTCAAGCAAAAACCAGAATCATATCTTTGAGATCATGCACGGATCCGCTGAAGCGCCTACAAAGTGCCAAATTGATTTTAATCAATAGTTTGAAGTGTCGACACAAGTGCAAACATCTTGTTACAATTGTCTAAACCTGCTGGTCTGACTGTTCTGTGCCAATGTGGCGATACATGTGTTTGTTGCAGGAGTTTTCTGCTCTGCATGCTCACTCTCTACAAACTGAAGTTGACATCACTTGCGTTGGATGTATTTCAAGGTTTGCTACTAGTGTCGGGACTCTGAATGAGAATGTGAAACTTGGGAAGGTGCCTAGGCCTGCCAAGCCAAAATCCGTGTGCCTGCCTTGCTTGGTCCCACTCTGACTCCAGTTCATTCTGTCTCCAACCAGGGCTTCAGAGCACAGCTGCCGTCTTCGCTCATTGAGTGCAAAGGTATGTCCAGATCACGCACGGACAAGGCGCGACCAGCCTTGCAAGTTGCAGTCCCGCCACTCACCTTCAAGGACTCTCTGCAGGGCTGCTGCCGGGCGCTTTCCGGGCTTGACAGGAGTCAGCAGCGACCTACTGCCAGCGTATCAGGCGGCGGCGTCAGTCACTTGTGTGCCCCTGTGGAACCGGACGGGCAGTCTCGCTGACGCCCCAGCAGCCAAAGTCAGTTTGGCCACCATGTCCCTGCAAAGACTTCGCCAAGAGCTGCTTGGCCTGCAGATCAGCAACAGCGACACAGACACCATCCTGTTGGCTGACTCCTCACTGCAGCATGCCTTCTGTGCACGACTCTGTACCTTTCGTGAACTTGATTGTGCAGTAGATCTGGCCAGCCTGCTGCAAATGCTCAGCAATGAAGCTTGTAGTAGAACCCACCTTAGCACCTTCATACATCACTGCATGACAGTATACACCCACTTGGGAGACCCGCTGTACTTCGTGTGCGGAGCCCCATTTGAGCAGATTCTGTTCTTTGAGAAGCCAGAACATCTTGTAGATTACGCTGCAAGTCAAGACTATCAGGTACACAAACAAGTGCTCTTCTCAGTCCTGGTGTAGATGCCTTATGGTCTATATAGCCTGCTGACAGCCTGCTCGTATTGTCATCTCTGGCTGCATATACTAAGGCTGGGCATTCTCCTGCAGGTACTTGAGTTGCCTCGTATTGGTTGGGCAGACAACGCATCTGTGCTCTCAGACCACACTCTGACAACACTCAAGTACAGGGTGAGTTGCGCTTGCCATTTATGCTCCAGATTACTTGGTGTTATCACAAGTTTGACTGGGTGGATGACAAATTGTAAAATGATGTTTCGTTACCTGCGCAGGAGCTAGTGGCAAAGTTGTCACAAAGCATGCGGGACAACCCTGAAGAGGTAGAGTCAGCAATGCAAGACGTGGTGGTGTTGCAAAACCAACCCCTGCTACTGGATGCTGTGAAGGTGTGTTGGCGAATCATCAGCCTTGAGAAGTCAGTTCTCTTCCAGGAGCTGTGCAGTTGCTACAACTTGGTAGGTCTCTAAAGCCTCTGAAGGTTCCAAAAGCTGCAAGCTGAATCTTGTCTAGGTCCAACACCTGAGTCAAGGTTTTTGCAGGACGGGGTGTTTGCCAGTCAGGCATAAGTGCACCCTTCAAACAGGTTTTCCTTCCTGGCAAGAAAGAAAAGAAAAGTTTACGCCTTTCAGCGATCATAACGGGAGCCTCCTAAGGCGGCAGCCCGGAGCTCCTTTCTGGCAACAGCAGTGCTTACTCAGCAACATTGGCAGTCGCCTGTACAACATGCCTGTGTGAACACTAACAACTTGCACGCCCACAACGCTGCAGCACTGCCCTATCTTTCTCCAATCCGTGATTCTGCTGCTTTCCTTGCAGGTGGTGGATGAAGATGCTCTTGCAAAGCTGATAGAGACTGACCCTGCTGGTGGTAGTGAGGCCAAAGCTGGTGTTGGCTTGAGTCAAGAATCACCCTCCAGCAGATTTGATGTGTCTGAGGTGGGCTTCCCAACCCTTTTTTGTGTACACTTTGATAGATGACTTGAGCGCTCAGATACAACAGGGATCTGCAATACCCATCAGAGCATCATCTTCAAACGCTGCATTGCCTGTAACAGACTGGAGGTTACTTGATACCAGTGGCCGTATTGCCCACATTCTCTCATGTACATACTAATCCTGCCTCGAGGGCAAATCTACTGCCTGAGCTGCAATGCATGCGTCTGAGTCCTGTAGTCCTGCGCCAAGACCATCACTTCTTGGCAATGCCCAATCCAAGACACCAAGTCCCACCGCCTGTATCACACATTGCCCATTCCAACTCCAATGCCAACTCTGTTCCCTTGGCGACTCCACCCTGGACCCTTTCTCAACCTGCCCTAGCCTGCCTGAACCCATTGATTGTCAGCCCCCCAAATGGCTGCGGCCTTGGGCTGCCCATTGTTGTTTACTGTCCCAAACCAGAGCTGCTTCAGGGCACATACGGACTCAAGCTCACCAAATTCAATTTGACCTGCAGCTGGGTGAGCACAAGCTGGAAGATGAAGAAGAAGTGGGGGCAGAGCTGCCCTTGCACCCAGAGCATCATCTTGCGCCAGCTTTAGCTGATGACCTTGCGGCATTGGGCGGGTCAGTACAGCAGCTCACTGTACAGGTGAGCAGCGTAGCAACAGCTTATACATGCTCTGCACCAGACTGCCAAGTTTTGCCTGAGAACTAGTGCTCAACCAAAATTTTGCGCAGCAACCTGTTTGCAGCATGTAGGGCAATATCAGTGAGCTGTATGTGCACTTAGATGTAAAATGTGGGGCTGTCTTGATGTAGTGTATGTGTCAGTCACAAACTGGCATGCATGATTTAGCTGTGTCTGCTTGACAATGGTCTTTGCTAGATATGCATTGATGGGTATTGCCAATGCATGCGTTTGTTGAGTTGTCAAAGGATCTGAGAACACCCTTGATTGTAACCACATGCAGTTCAGAAGGCTCTTGTGCCTTCGGTGAGCTTCTTTGTCATACTTGCAGCCATGATCATCTGCTGTAGGCCACACCCTGCACAATGAATACGCTGCTGATCAGTCATGCACGTTTATTTGATGTTTGATGCTTCGCGTTTGCATGCATGTTGCCATATGTTGAATCTGAGTAGACAACAAGACAGCCATTAGAGCAGTGTATTCTGATGCAGAGCCTGGACTACAGCAGACTCAAGTCAGCAGTCTGGCACACCCGTTGACATATTGTTAGGTTAGCAGTTCTTGCAGTCCAACTTTGGACTAACTGGTTAGTGCACCTGTGCTTCAGCAGGGTACAGGATCGTTTAGACTGGCGTCTATATTGTAGCTGTACAGCACTCTCAATGTCACACTGATTGCCTTGTTTGCTACCAGGTGTACCATTGTCACTGCACACAGGATGCTCTTTATTGCCTGCATGCACTGTTTTGAAGCTGCAGAGTCAAACTTCTTAGGCTTGGCGCCAAATCACCAAGGCTGCAGTCAAAGCTGTTGCTGCAACAGGAGCTTGTGTGTATGCTGACTGCCATATTGTGGGTCCTGAGCTGACAGCTTTTCTGAACCCTGCTGATGCCCCCACCTAGGCCGGGTCATGAACCCATGCACCCTTTCCTGACTTGTGCTGCAATGCTGAAATGCAGGGGGCAAACCAGACCGTGGGTCAACAGGCTAGGCGTGACAACAGCATTGGTCTCACAGCTGACACTGCATTTGGCACACAGCTACCAAAGTCATTGGCTGGAGCACCTGGTCCCCAAGGCAGCACAACAGCTTCTCCTGCAGCTGAAGGCACTGATTCTTTGGTAAGACTATCCCAGCCCAGTGCCCGACAATACAGCCTTCTAAGCTGCTGCTGGCTTGGGGCACACTCTAGACCTTGTTGTGGGTGCAGTCAATATTTGTTCTCCAGGGCCAAATCTGCTGACCTGCAGAGCATCTGCTATGTTGCACATGTGGAATGTATTGTCACCTGCTACTTATCTCTGCAAAGATGCCGTGCATGGCCAGTATATGCAATCACAGGTCTTGAGCATTGCACTCTACATAGAGTCAGCCGTTTCTGCAGAAATACCTGGCAGGTGATGCTAAGACAACACACGCAAGCACCAGTACTCTTTGATCTGGGTAACATAACTAGGTCTGCATGCTCAGCTTCAGCTGGCTGGCCCCTCTTTTCTCCTTGATACAGGCCTTGTTTCTGAATGTATGCGCTGCAAGACACTGTAACAGTGCAAGCTCAAGTCACAGTACATCTGCAAATTCACAGCAGGCATAACTGACAACTTTGTTTGCAGGCATGGGGAGGCATGGGCATGTGGGGCTCTGCTGGTGAGGGTCTTCCTGTAATTGCTGAGCACAGCGTCCTCGCTGAACAGCCTGACCAAACCAGTCTTGCTTCAGCTGCCAAGCATATCAACACCTTGCCTCCAGGCTACAAGGCTGGCAGCTTTGATTCTGCGCCTGTGCCTGAAGCACCATTGGCTAGTGAGGTGGGAGCGTCTGTTACTGGCAAGACCTGTGATGTGACTTCTGACATCTTTGCCAGACAATGTAGGGCTGTCAAGAACAGCAGTGTACCAGTAGGTGTTTGACTGTGTGCACTGAATTCACACAATTCTGCCAATCAATGCTCTTGCGATACGCATTGCCTATGTATCTGCATTACAGTGATGCGTCTGATTCTAACTGTGACTGAATCGTCCTTGTGATTTGACACTCAGGCCCTGCATGCAGGATATGTCCCAGGACAGGATGCTGCAGGAGTACAGTGCTACAGACAGAGAGTCCATACTGACTGTCAGGCCTGAACAGCACCTTCCAGAAGGTGAGATGTTGTCAGGGCAAGGGACTGATGGCCAAAAGGCTAAGGAGACTGCTGCAGCCTATGGGCAAGGACCCACATATCCACCTCAGGTTAGTCCTGTCCAATTTTCTGTATCTGTAGTGTGGCAACAATCGGTTGCCTCAGCATGCCTGGTACTTCAGTTACATGCAGCTCACAGAAAACAATCAGTTCCAATTGCTTGCAAGGCCATTGGCCTTACCTCTTGGTTTTGCACACCTGTTGACTGCTAGCATGACATCTGCACAATGTCAGGCACTGCACAATCACCCATTGCAAATGATGGTCACATAATGTAAGCATTTCTGCTCAAAAGACTGTACAGTAGTTGTCTCTAGTGCAACTCCTGCATGAGGTTGACATGCTGGTGCACAGCAGGACTCCAATCTGCTGCAAGCCCTGAGAATGGGTGCAGCTGCTACTGGATTTGCCAACCTTGGGTCTCTACCGGCATCTGGGTCAGCTTACAAGCCACAATATGGAGGTGATTACCAGTATGGGATGGGCCAGCTGCACGAAGATGAAGATCAGTATGGGGCAGGCTCCAGTCTTGGTGCTGTCATGGGAAGTCAAAGCATTGCTCAGTATCATGCTCCAGCAATGGCATTTGCTCAGGTAAGCTGCCTGCTTTGTTTGGACTGCAAATTTGTGTGAAGCCCAGGGCCATAAGACATGCTCGCGCAAGCCATTTGCAAGCAACTGCAAGTTGCAACTTCAGCCGAGCCTTTACACCTTTTTGCAGCTGTGGCAGCTGAGTTTCACAAGTGAGGTCCAACACCAGTTGCCAGCAGTTCAGCAAAAGCCTTTTATGCACAGCTGATGCATATTGCATTCTTCACATGCAATGTAGTAATATGGGTCATTTGAATGACAGGTGCAGTCATGGACATGTTGTTGCATGTAACAGCCCAAGATAGCTCGTGAACTCCTTGCAGGTGAGCAGAGATGCAGACGTGACTGACCAGCAGAACATGGTAACAGCAGCTCAGGAGCAGGCCTTTAGGAAGGAGCAAGCTGGCATCAGCGCTGAACAGCTGCAGGATGATGATGAGGTATTCGTCAATGCTGGAATGTCGTTGCGCTGCCTGTGCTGTGCTGTTCTGTAACTACGCTTGTTTGCTCTCAACTCGGGCTGCTGCAATAAAAGGCTACTGGTTATCATCGCTTTAAAGCTTTTTGTTCTTTTCCAGTTGCTCTAGCCATTTGCTGTTTGATACATGATGCTGTTGAGCCAGCTGATTGAGCACAGTGAAGGCTCTCAATGTGCCACTTGCAGATCCAGGGGACAACTCTGGGGAGTCTGCAGGGACCTGAGGCAGATGCTGCCAAGAGGCCTGAAATTGACATGCTTGGGAGGGGAGGGAAAGCACCCTCAGCTGCAGCTGCTGCAAGCCAGGCTATACCACCACCCACCACAGCAGGAGTCCAGCCAGCAGCACCAGCAGCAGCAGCAGCTTCATTGCCTCCCAGATCTCCCAAGAAGGCAAGCAGCTCCAGACATCTAACTAGAATTCGTGTGAACAGATTGTCCTAATGTTTTGATTTTCTCCTCTTCAATACATATGTGCATTGACCTACTAACTTTTGGTAATGCGCTGATACACAGGCCATGCACATGTCAAATGCAGTGCCAGCCTTTTCATACCATGTGAGGCTTATATGATCCGGGCACTGACTGGCATGCTGACTGTGCACATCCCAAACAGTTTGTTGCACAGCTGCTGCTTTTGTTGGTGCTGTTACAGCACACTGTCCAGCCTTATTATCTGTGCGCTTTCTCCTAAAGTGTCATTGCACCAGTCATTGACTGTGTGATGCTGGATGTGTCATGAGTGTTATGGCAGATCATGTCTACAAGCAAGTCTGTGCTGAGGCAGTCAAATGATATGGCATGCAGATGGGGGTAGGCCAGCAGGCATTTGCTAAATGGGACACCAAAAAGCAGGCAACAGCAAGACAGAACTTGGTAAGGCAATTTGCTTGCGCTTCCTTCCAAGCAGCACATGCAGTTGCCGCCCATTTCGGGTTCTATTGTCATGCTGGTGTCCCCAGATATGCTTGTTACATTGCAGACTCATCAACATGTGCAGTACTCACAGCACTCTTCCTGTGAATGCAGGGTACGCCCTTCAATGTGGGTGTAGCTTTTGCACCCAAGCCGGTGACTTCAGAAGATCAAGCTGCAGCAACAGAGGATGTGAGCAAGACTCAAATGTCCTGGAGTGTGACTGGGCTGACTGGCTAGGAGCAGCAGCTGTAACCCAGATCAAGCCAGAAATCTGTTGACCAGAGCGCATTTGTCATGAATGAGATCCACAGGATGTGTCTAGTCTTTCAAATTTGGTCAAATGAGGCTGTATGCGTTCTGAATGAACAAAACACAGTTGTCGTGTAGAGCATCACGTCTGGCCCAATCAGAACCAGACCTACGATATGTGCGTGCTGTCAAGTGTTACTGTTACTCTGTTAGTATAGGTGCTGAGAAGTCTACCTAGTAGCATGTGAAGCACATTGTTCGTAAGGTGTTAGTAATGACACATGGGCTCAAAAAGAAGATATTCAAAGCTGCCATCCTGCAACTCAAGAAAAACTTATGGTGCTCAACTGTAATGGCGACACAACTGCTGTGAATAATAATTGATCTAACAGCAATGGGCTGTTGTCCAACTTGGCTTGTTGACTTTTGCTGTCCCTTCTTTGCGCAAGCTTATGCATGCGCTTCATGCCTTCACAAAAACTTGGAGAAATTCTTGCAGATGCTGAGCAGCCACTGCTCTGTTGCTGCTCAGCTGCAACTCACATAGCCATAGGGCACCCAACAAATGGAGCTGCCACAGCTTCTGTCAACCATTCATGCTCGCACACATCCTGTGCAGTCCACCTTTCTGACACATCTTCGGTGAGCATGTTCATGATAAGCATGGCAACCTCCTGAAACTGCATTTCATCATGACCTGGGGCTGTGAAGCTTGCAGCCTCTTGCACTGCTTCATACTGGTGTGGCAGATTGCCAGTGCCAGAAGCCATCTCCACCATTGCATTAGCCTGCATGAACAGAGGGCATATTGCATCATTCAAGTAAAAGCTGGTTGCTTGTTGGAACTTGCTGTACACACTGTATATAGGTGCAAGCACATGTCATTCGCTCCACACAGTGAGCATATTTAATCAGTTTATATGCAAACATACCAGGCTTCCAGACTTCCTTGCAACATGTGATTGGTTGCATGCAACAGGCCAACAGCTATACGATGATCTGCTGGTGCTAGTCAAGCACACAGATACTTGCAACAGAGCAAGTGTGAATCTGATGCAACTGAGATGCAACAAGTGACATTGGCCTGCTGCTTACCAGCTTGTGATGCTCCCTCTGTAACGCAGGAGCAAAAACGACCTTTTGCTGCACTGCTGACAGCCCCCTGACCTGTGCCATGGCAGCCTCAGGATAGAAGGTTTCATGCCACACTGGATTGACACAAGAAAGCATCTCATGGATGAAACAGCCCTTAGCCCACAAGTCGTTGCTGACATCCACCGACGCTGTCATGTGCACCATCTTCACATCATGTTGCAGATACGGTATCAGCTGTGGTGACGCGAATGGCAATGAAGTCTGCTTATTCAACTCCACTTCTGCAGCAACAGGCCACCTCACACCTCAACCATGCAGCGAGCAATCCCAAGCAGTTTGCGTTGGTCAAAAACCTGTCGTGCAACACACTTTGCCTGTCTGAGGCACCTTGCAAAGTGCATGTATAGAGCATGTCATGGCCGACCTCCTCTATGGCATTAGCAGTGCTTGTGTCACCGACCGCTGTTATCACAAAGCAGCTGGTTGTGAGCTACACTGGTGTCAAGCACAGCATTAGCATGCAGCAGAAACGGCACCATGCACAGGCATACCTGTATGCAGTCGGCTGCTGCCCCAGTCAATGATTTTGAGCTGCAGCTTGCCATCCCTCTGCCAGCCTGACACCATCACATTGGCCAGCTTGATGTCACGGTGACTGCGAGTCTGATGGAGATGGCACAGTGCCTGCATTACAGGATTTTACTGCTCAAGACCATGGAAGCTTCTTTTGCTTTGCCTTTGACAGACCCAGGCATTTCTTCTGCCAGAGATAGACAGACAAACAAGCAGAATCCTCTAGCTGTTCAGTAAGGCAGAGACAGAAGCAGGAGACAACCTGGGCTTAGGCTTTTAGAAAGTGAACAATCAGCAAGCAAAAACAGCCCTGCCACATGGGGCTGAAATAGTCTGAGGAAAAACAGCAAATGCAGCTGTCTATTACAGGAGCCAAAGGCAGCCAGCAAAATAGGGCAGCAGGAGAACAGTGACAGCACCTGTGACAGAAGGTATGTGACATGTAGAGAGAACTGCCACATCCACGCCATGAGGGCATTTAGCTCAGGGCCTTGCAAGGTCAATGCCTTGTCATGCACCCTTCTGCAGATGGTCTTCATATCATGTCCCTCAGCCACCCTGTATCCCCACAGCGTATCACACAACAGTGCAACAGCATTTTCACAATCCTGATCAGCACAACATGCTGCATGTACCATCAGACAGAAGTGTCTGCAGCGCAAACTTCACTTTTGTAGCACATAAAGTACTGAAACTATGCACAAGCATGTACATAGGCGTGTTGTCAATGCTGGCAGCACAGGACCATGGCCTTCTTAGTATGCGGTCAAAGACGTCACAGTTTTGCAAGCTTCCTCAGAATGGGCTGTTGCTGCTGGTTTGGGCGTCAAGTCTTGTGGGAAAAGGGTGTTGAATGTAATCCACGCGGCAAAGCAGGACTCACCCAGTGATGAGCCACGCTGTGCCCTCTGCTTCTGAGTCTCCATCATTGGTGCTTGAGCTGACTGGCTGGTCCTTCACCAGGCCGTAGAAGTCAACAGTGTACCATCTGCCAGAGACATCATGCAAGATTGCAGCCTCCCTTTCAGCAGTCCTGACGTACCGCGCTCCAATCAGTTGCTTGGCAGCGACAGGCACAAGGGTGCCATTTGGCAGCACCTTCAGACCCCTGCATCAAGGGAATGCTGTGTTTGAGAGAAAGGAAGTGCTGCAGGAAACAAGGTCTTTGATCAATCCAGTTTTGAATCCACAGCGTCAGGTGAACAGACTGATGAGGAGTGTGTTCAGGTTCTTATGACTAACTGTACAAGGGCAGGCTCTACGTGCAATGCCCTCAAGTAACAATAACAATAATAAAAATAACAATAACAACAATAAATAATGACAACAAAATCAAGGGATGAAACAAAACGCCTTCGAGTGTTGAACCAGTCTGCAGCTCTGCACATCCTGCTGGAAAACACAACCATGCACACCTTCCTGTCACAAATACGGGATACATATGCCATGAAGACTGTGACACTCCAATGCTGTTGCAAATTTGAGTACTGAACAGGCAGTAATGCATGTCTTGAAAATGGGAGGAAGAAGCTGACCGGTAGACTTTGGCTGAGCCTCCTTCCCCCAGGAGCCTCTCATTCATGTTGCAGCTCCACCAGTAGTCACACCCAAGGAAGGGCTCATAGCCTGCCCTATGCAGCTGCTGCTCCACTGCACCATATAGATCACACCTGCCAGCCTGCATTGACACATCACATGTGTCACTGTGGCGCACAGCATGCACAGCAGGGAAGAGGCACAGCTTGACCAAGGCAGCTGGAGTGTAAGCTTCAGCAGCCTGACTATGCATAAAAGACAAAGGTAGCGTGCAGCCTTCAGAATGTAAGATAATAACGTTTGCAGATGAAAGCCTGGCAACGCATAAGGTATGCTCTGAACATGCACTGTTGGCAGAGTATGTTAGTGGTCATAAGGACTGCAACATGCAGCAACAGGTTGTACCTGTATGCTGACTGCTGTGTTTGCGGCTACGCTGGCAGTCCCATGGCTTGAGGAGCAGTCAGTGGCATTCTGGACTAGTCTCACTGCTGCAACATCCAGTGAAGCCTTGCTGTTGCTCTGCTGCACCTCAAGCATGTCTCCTTGCTATAACAGAAGGACAAAAACAAGTCAGTAATCACAAAGAGCCCAACAGGTAGCACTTGTGATGCTATATTGCAGCTATCAGAGATGCCAAGCTTCTCAACCTCAAGAATGCAATAATGCACAGTGTTACTGATGCCAACGATCAGGCCAACGATCAGCATTTGAGGAGACACCAACACAATGCAAGTCCATGCATTCCCAACTAAACACATCATGATGTGCGTGGCGCTCTGGCAATGTAAGTAGCACAAGCTTATCATGAGAGTAAGGTAGGACTGACCTTTGTGGGGAGTGGTGCAGGTGGCATGCCGGCTGCAGCAGTTTGTGTGGGAGCCACTCTGTCCATGACCTGCAAGCATGCAGTTGCATTCTTTTAAGGAACCTGAAGCATTCAGGCAGGCGTGGTCTGCTGAGCATGAGCTCAGCTCATCTTGGAAGTAGTGGACATGTGGCCAGCATGATGTCATGGACTGTCGTTGTTTGCATCTGCACGTCAATCATGTTGATGCCTGTGGAAGCAACCACAAAGCACAGATCAAACAGGTATTGCTTACACTCAAGCTGTAAAGAAACACAAGTTGAGTCATGCATGCCCTCAAATTCTGTCAAAACATGGTAAACATATTGGGCAGCCCGGTATCATACTTGGCTTCTCATTAGATCGACGCCGAAAGGTGCAGTAGTCTTTTCTTATCTTTTCTTTTGTTTTTTAAACATCAACAGAATTTGAGGGCATGCAAAGAGGCAAGACTGACCTTGGCATTAGCCTCTGCTGGCCGGGCCAAGAGGCTTGTTGCCACTCCACTACCATTGCCGCCCACTTCTGCTTCAGACTCTGGTGCTCCAGACATCTTCTTCCCAATGCTTGCATCTGACTCTGCAACCATCTTCCTCTTTGATGGCAATGCGCCAGAAGACACAACACCCTGGCTGCTGTCTGGGGATGCCAGGAGCTTTGGGGACTCGCCCTGCCTCATACCAGCCTTCTCGGCGGCTGACTCATCTGCGTTGTCCTCTCCCTCTGAACCCACCACAGCAGTTGCAGAGGCACCTGATGTGTCATCAGCTGCCAGGACAGCTTCATGCTGCCTCAGTGCGTCATGCAGACCCTCTGCTGCCTGTGCCTGAGGTGCCAAACCATCAGTAGCAGCAGGCAAGGGGACAGAGTCTGCTGCAGGCACACCCACAGATGTGCTGCTGCTGCTGCTGAGACTGAGCTCTGCTGCTGCGGCCATGGTGGATGATGCTGTGCTGCTGCCAACACACTCTGTGTAGCGGGTGATGGTGCCAGGGGCGTTGCCAACCTGCCCTGGCCCTGTCTGTTGGCGCTTCTGCCTTGCAGTCTCTGGTGATCCCAGCGAGGAGTGCTTTCGCTCCTGAGCTGGCCTTGAAACCTGCAAACACATGGTGGTGGTCATATAGCCCCATCAATCATTGCCTCAGAAGTCATGAAACGGTCACCTGGACCACCTCTTATTATTGCCAAGCACTGGTCTCAGCGTGTGTCTAGATCGCGCGTCTTGTAAGGTGCTCGGCAGAATAGACGCACAATTAGCCAGTGTGAAAAGCAGAATGTAGATGAAGAGCGGGAAAATGGTGGAAGGAAAAAAGTCAGCCGCAGTGATAAGTGACAGGGCAGGGCATGACTACAGACCAGTTACGATCCCCACCTGTGCAAAAGGGTTCTTAGCAGCAATCAAGGGGCTGCTTGGAGCAATAGGGCTGTCTGAAACAGCCCCAACTGTCTGGCCCCTGCCCTGCCCTGGCTTCAGGCCTGCCAGGCTTGGCAATGCCCCCATACCATGCAGTGTGGCTGCCTTGCTGAGCACACTGCTCGCATCCTGTACCACCCAAATGTTGATCAGGCAAACATGTTTGCACAGTTTGCAACTTGTCACAGACTTGTGTAGTGTTTCCCAACAAGCATTCAGCATTGCTGTCATGGTAACATTAGCATTGCAGGAGACACAGACACACAAACACACACCCGCACACCCACACACACCTGTGCACACACACCTGTGCACACACAACTGTGCACAAACAGATATGTGCACAGACAGACAATCAGACAGTAGAACCAAATCAGTACAGAAGCAAGCAGGCAGAGTAACTCACCTGGCCAGGGTGAGTAGTTGCAATGCTACCCAGCTGGTCCTGTGCCTTTCCATCAGAGCGCTGCTGCTTCTGCAGCTCAGCCTCTGCCTGCTGCTGCTGAGGCCTGAGCTGCTGCTGCAAAGCAGCTTGGTGGTGAGCTGAAGGTGATGCCTGGTCAGCTTCATCTTGCTTCAGGCTCAACTCACGCCTCAGCTGCTCCAGCTCAGCATTGAGTGCTGAGGCTGTCTGAGTCTTGACTGCCAGAGCAGATGAAGCTTGAGCCAGGTCTGCTTGGGCCTGCAGCAACAAGCCCTTCTCAGGCACTGCACTTCACTTGCACAATTGGCACTCTTTGACAGCATGAACTATTGCAGATACTTCAGCATGGACATGCACTGAGCTTGAGACAGAACAGAGGATTGGCACAATTTCTTGGTAACAGTGTTGCCAGGACCAATGCAAGACTGAGAAACAGCCAACGTTTTGTTTGGCAAACATAGCACTGAGCAGCAAGCCAAGTAGTGCAAAGGACAACTGATAAGACAGATGCGAAAGATAAGAGGGTGGTCAGGGGCTCTACCTGTGCCAGCTGAGCCTCCAAGCCATCAATGTTCTTGCTCTGCTCTTTCCGCTCCTCGTCAAAAACACCATAAAGTTCGGTGTACTTGCGTGTGTGGGAAGCCACCTCCTTCTCATGCTGTGCCTGGGCGGCCTGCTCATTCACACATCACGTATCAGACCAAAAAATTGCTTGATTGTACCAAATGGCATACAACATACAGCTCGTCGCCTGCTTGGGACGATGATAATGTCATGAGTGTGTTAGTTCAGCAGAGCACAAGTCCGTTCGGCAGAGCACAATTTAGTTCAGCAGAGCACAAAGTCTGTGAGATTGGACATCTGTAACACACAACATTGTTTAAGCTAGCCTTATCAGCTCCATTGCTCTGTAAACGCGGCAGTGTATTTGAGCAAAAAAGCATTCTATGAACATCATATCTGGCATGCGTGAGCATCATCTGGTATGATTCAAAGTATGAATTGGTGCACTGGAAGGTTCACAAATGCCACCAGCGGTAGAGAATGTACTGACAGCCACACATAGGTGCACAGTCAACCAAAGCGAGCTGCAATCAGTCACAGTGAGCGCAGTTTACAGCCCACCTGAGCTGCTGAGTGAGATGCAGCTGCTGCTGCCTGGAGCTCAACCTCCGCCCTCTCCTTTGCCTCCTCCAACATTTCATTCTGGAACTGCAGCCTTGACACCTCATCAGCCTTGGCAGCTGCCACGGTACTGGTCTCATCCAGGTCTACCTGCACCTGCAGGTCAAACAGAGGTCTGCATGATATTGAGCATCAAACAAGAACTGCCAGGCTTGCTGCGCATGATGTGACAGGTGATATACTACAGCTGTTCAAGCTGTCAAGCTGTTCAGCAGTCTTTTTATATACATACAGACCTTACATGCATGGCTCAGAGCAGAGAGTTTGTACTGCAATACCCGGGTGAGCCATGTTACAATGCCTGGAATGATAATTTCATCAAACGAACTCTTGAAAATATGCAGCATGCATTGAGCAAGTTGGGGACGCACCTTCTGCAGTTGTGCTTGCAGCTGGGTCGAGGACTGCTGCTGGATGTGAACCTCACTCTTGGCATTGTCAAGCTGGACCTGGTACTGGCTGCTCAGGTTCTGCTCAGCCTCAACCTCAAGTCTCGCCCTGCTCAGCTGCTCGCTCACCTCAGTGCTGTGCTGTTGCTCAGCTTGAAACCGATCTCTGAGGTCATTGAGCTGCAGCTGGAGCTCATCCTTCTGCTGTTTCTCAATGCGTAACTCAGCTGAGGCAGTCTCCAGGTTTCTCTGAGTCTGAGCAGTAGTGTTGTGCTCGTTCTGAGCCTCAAGCCTGACATGATCAAGCTCAGCCTGCAGCTGAGTGCTGATGTGGCGCTCATCCTGAATCTCAGCTTCGGCACCATTCAGCTGAGCCTTCAGCTCAGCAATGCGGCTCTGCTGAGCCTGCTGGTGATCAGCAATGATGATCCTGGCTTGATCCAAATCAAGCTGCTTGCCCTGCAGCTGCCTGTTCAGTTCCTCCCTCTGACTTGTCTCTTCAGCCAGGTGCTGCTTCAGCTGCTTGTGTGCCTCATTGTGTTCTGCCAAGTAGTGGCGGCCCTGCAAATCATTGTAACAGCTGTGTGAGGCGAAACACGCCTACACTGCACATCATTAGGTGGTTGCATGCCTGTGCTACATTGCACAGCAGGAGCACCTAGCTCTTGGAATACACAACAGGGATTTCTGATCCCAAAGCTGCAGAAATGTGTAGTTGGAGTCTTGGCAGCAGCGGGTGATATGATCTTTGATGGTGAGACAACAAGCTTGCATTGAATGGATTGATGAACCAGTACATTCACAAGGTCTTGACGCAAAGTACAGAAGCGCAACAAACCTGAGTGAGCTGATGATTGGCAGCAATGAGTTTTTGCCGTAGCTGTCTGGAAACTGCCTGCTCTTTTGCCAAACTCTTCTTGGCCTGCATCAAACAAAATGTATGCAATAAGCAGAAGGAACTGTCACCTGTCTGCAGGTGCAAAACCAGACGGTCCTTGTGGTAAGTGGCATGATCCTGCTGTAGAAGAGACAAGCAGACTGCTGAGGCACCTTCATATGTGCAAGCAGGCTTACCTTTTGGCGCATCTGCTGATACAGCAGATACATTTCATGTGCCTTCTCCTGCTTGTTGGTGTTGTTTCCCAACTGCAAACCAGACAGGCACGACATTGAGGCAACAAACAGCAATGTGATTTGTGGCTAACAGCAAGGGAATGCTTGTAGGTGCTGACCTGGAGCAAAGCCATTTGCTTGTTGAGCAGTCTGACCTGCAGCTTGAGAAAGTCCACCTTGGACAACACACATTCAGGCTGCAAAAACAGGCAATGTCAGTTGCACACTTCAGCAAGACATTCAGCAACATGAGGATGTTAAACAAAAGCTGGCGTTTGGCAAGTTGAGAACAGCAGCAACACTCGTGAGGATGCTGCAGGCACACAGGACTGCAGCATAAACATGACATGAAGCTGGTATGACGAAGTGCAGAGATGGTGTAGTGGTGGTGGAGGAGGTGACTAAACTTAACATAATATTTCCGCTTTCCAGCTCATGATGAGGAGGTGATTGAGCAGTGAAAAAACCTAGCAGCTACTGTACCAGCCTTTGCGCATGTGCCAAATGAGCTGCAGTGCCAATTGGACCAGACAAGACAGCACACAGCAGCTGATACAACACCTTGCTGGAGGCAGAGGGAGCAGAGCAGCCGCAGTCTGAGGTGGCAGCTGCTGTTACTGGTAACAAAGCGAGGTTGAGGTATACCTGGAAGTGTACAGGCTGCCCAAGAGAAGCGTTGAGCTTTGCATGAGCCACCCGATCTGGCTCAGATAAAGTGATCCGTCCGTCCACACGCTCCTTTAGCGGCCAGAACAATTGTTGAGATCAAGACTAGCTCAGAAATGCTGTGAGTCTTCCACAGCTAGACAGAAGTTTGTGTGGCTGGTTATGAAGCGCTAAAATTTTGATGTGACAGCTGTCTCACCTCGAGGCACTGCACCATTGCACCATTCAAAGGCGCAACAGACAAGTTTTTACCAGCCTGCATACAGTATACTGGCTTGCTTGACAGATTTCTGACAGCTGGTACACACAAGAGCAGCCGAATCTGTATGCGAGCACAAGCTTACTGTGCCGGCGTGGGAAAAGATCTGATGTTTTGTGAAATGCATGTGTGCCGGCATCGGCCGCTTCTGCACCGACAACATTAAGGCGGACCCACTATCCATCATCCTCAGCTCGATTAGCTTTGGTGTTATTCCACACGTCCGCAAGTCTGCCGCAATTTCACAGTGCGGGAAGCACCAATGCTGAAAGAAATGAATGCAAGAAACTATCAAACACCAACAGGAACTGCTCAGACAAGCCTCTCAACCAACTGTCCTAAGGATCTCTAGAGCTCGAGGTTTCCGTGAGGCAGATATGAGATCTCAATTGTATCAAGGACCTGAGTGCCAACAGGACAGTCTTGTCAGCAAGTAACAAGCTTGTTCACCTCATAACTGCTTGTTCGGCGCTGTAAGGAAAGGAAATGTGCTGCAGGCCGGAACACCTGAGAAAAGAAACCTAGCTTTTGGAGCATGAATCTAAATGTGACCGAAAGCCCTGATTTAGTCATCGTTTCTCGGTCCGCAGATCAGCGACAGCGACACAAACCATTCTGTCACCAGACTTGCCAGATAGACTGACGCCTCACAGTAGCACGCTTCTGTGCACGGCTCTTGATATTACGCGATCTAGACTGCGTTGTAAAGCTGGCCGGCCTGCTCAGGATGCTTAGCGATGGTGCTTGCAGCGGATTTTAAAACCTTCGTGCACCCATCTGGGAGATCTGTCATATTTCATGTGCGAAGTATAACGGGTCTCCCAGATGGGTGCATGGAGCATCTTTTCAAAGATGCTCTTGACCATCAGGCCCCGCACGTGAAGTATACCGCGGATCTCCGGTGCTGCAAGCTGTGGTCGCACCTCCGAGAGCAGAACTGCAAATTACGCTGCAAGTCAGGACTATCAGGTGCACAAACGACTGCCCTTAGTCTGATCTAGATGCCACGTGATCTATGTAGCCTACTGACAGCCTGCTAACAGTGTGACCTCCGGCTGGGGTTAGTGAGGTCGGACATTATCTGCAGGCACCCGAGTTGCCTCGTTTTGGTTGGGCAGTCAGCAAGTCTGTGCTTTCAGGTCACAATGTGGCAGCACTGAAGTACAGACTGAGTTGCACATGTGGTTGCAACTGCACTTGCGTTTTGTGTGCCATATGGCTTGATTGTGGTTACACAAGTTTGACTCAAGGGATCATTATGTCCATGATGAATACAGTATCTATGCAGGAGCTGGTGCCGGAATTGTCACACAGCATGCCCGACAGCCCTGAAGAGGTTGAGCCAGCAATGTAAGTTGTCTCCAACACCTCTTCAGGGTTGTCACGCATGCTGTGTGACAACTCTGCCACTAGAAGACATGGTGGTGCTCCCCGGTCTGCTGATGGATGTTGTGGAGGTGTTCCATCATATCATCAGCCCTGAGAAGTCCCAGAGCTGTGCAGGTACTACAACCTCGTATGTGTCCGAAGCCTGCAAAGGTTCCGAAAGCTGCAAGTTAGGTTTTCTATTGGTCCAATACCTGAGTTCAGATAACTTACTAAGTCAGGCGCAAATGTACGCTACAAACAAATGGTCTCCCAGCACCATCCATGCTTCCTGATGATAGTAGTTGTCACTCAGTAACATTGCCACCGTCTGCACCACATGCCTGTGCAAAAACACTGATGGTTTGCAAGTCCACAGCACTGCATTGCTGTTTTCCAAACATTTGCTCGATTGCGTTTTTTTCAGGTGATGGGTGAAGCTGTTCATTCAATGCTTATGCAGATCAGGACATTCACCCAACTTGTGTAGGCGATGAATGTGCAGCTTCACCCATCACCTACAATGAAAGCAACAGAGTCATTGTTTCGAAAACTGCCTGTGGCAGTGAGGCCAAAGCTGGTGTTGGCTTTGGTCAAGGATTAGCTCTCAGCAGTTGCATGACTTTCCATGTGCCTCAGGTGGTTCTGGCAACCTTTTTTGTATACAGCTGATGGATGGTACTCACATAGAACAGGGATTTGCCAGAACCATCACGGCGTCATCTCCAAATACTACATTGCCTTAACCAGACTGGAGGTTGTGCACAGGCAGTCCGGCCCACATTCTCTCATCCACACACTCACCTCCCTCCAATGTACACCTACTGCCTGAGCTGCAATGTATGTGTGTGAGTCACGTAGTCCTGCATCAAGATCGTCACTCCTTGGCAATGTTCCCAATTCAAGACATCCGCACAACTTGCCCTGCCAGGTTCAATGAACAACAGCTTGATATGCTGATGACTTGATGCCCCTGCACATGCACAGCGGCACATACTGCTACTACACACACAGCAGATACTACTTGCGTCATTTCATGCTGCAACAATGTCAGGGTTCCAAGTCACTCAACAGAGGGCTCGACAAAGGGCTGGTGGCCGCAGGCCAAAGCTGACTTGATCATAGCCTCATCTGCAGCAGCTGTGACAGAACCAGACGCAGGCAGCCTGTTTCTGACTCGGTCTGAACAGATCTGATCAGACTGAGTCAAATACAGGCTGCCTGCGTCTTGTTCTGTCAGAGCAGATGAGGCTTGAGCCAAGTCAGCTTGGGCCTGCAACAACACTGATCTAGAGCAGCTGATATGTGACTTCAGCCAGAGGCAGAGTGAAGCTGAGCTGGTCGCCTCCATTCTGCCTTAACTTACGCTGATGTTATGTCTCAGCTGCTCTGGACCAATGTGTCTATTGCCACAGGTCAAGTCGCTGTGCAGCAGCAGCTGAGGCTGCCGGCAGCAGTGCCTGCAACATGCAGAAGCTGAGTGCAGAAGCAGCAGCGCTGCACAGTGGGGGGGACCATTCAGTTGCTGAAAATGCTGACTAGCTGCATATGCAACCGACAATGCCTGTACCTTCAGAGCGCCTGTTGCTGAGGTGCAGAAGCACAGGTGCCCTGGTGCAATCTTGAACAGCGAGGAGGCACATGAGCAGCCGGTTGCAGCTGCATTTACTCAGCCCGTCCAGGTGTTGTACCGTCTGAACCCCTCAGCATATTCCGCACCTGTGTACTTTTCCTTTGCGTCCTTGCTTTGTGCCTGTCCTGTCTATGCAGTTGGTGCGCGCAGGGTGGCGTACATATGTGATACCACTGCTCAATCGCATCTGCACCCAGCAACATGAAGCCCATCATGTCGGCAAGAATTGGGTGCATACTCCATCTTGTGTCTGCAGGACCAAAATGGCGGAAGCAGATGCAGACGCCATTGTCCGTACTGCAGAAGTTGTGACAGCTGAACGATGCATGAAACCCTGCAAGGCCTGGTGCATCAGCTGGAATGTATATGTGCAGCTCTTGTTACAAGTGTCCTAGCACTTTGTGTCCTTGGTGCATGTGTTCACAGTGTAGCCCCAAACACATAGCGTATGTCAACAAGTGATGGTTTTCCAATACCTTGTGTAGCGGGGCAAAGGTAAAAGGTCATGCTAGCGTGTGCTAGTGTCATGAACCTCGTTGGTTCATCAAGTACGTCCAGTGCATCCTGCTGTTGAATAGCCTCAGCCGTGTGACACACCCGATCGGCCCTGCTATGTGAAAGATCAAAGCTGCTGGCTACTGTTCCAGACTGCGTGGAAACACACGCGCACATCAGAGATCAATGATACTGTCAAATGCAACTGACAGGGTAGTTAGCAGCAGTGCTGCAAACAAGATTATGCACAGCGCAAGCCACTTCAAACCTTACAGCAGTGGATACATGCAATCATAAGCAAGACAATGTGTCGTTTCTGACCTGTTCAAACTGAACGTGAAATGTTTGAGTGGCAGCAAATGATGCAAAACAGTTCTTGAGATGTACTGCAGAATGCACTAGCCAACGCTGCCACAGACATGGCAACAGTGCTTAAAGCCTTAAGCAGGCAAGCTTCAGCTGGAATAAGATGCACTACAGTCTGCCAATTCCCATGTGGAATAAACATGATAGTTAAATACAGTCTGCCAATTCCCATGTGGAATAAACATAACAATAAATACCACAAGAAGCCATTGAAAAAACAAGCTTGCGTCGCACAGTCATTGCCGCCTTGTCCAACTACAAGTTGGCCTTAACACAATAGCGAACCCTGCTACAGCAATAGGCAAACATGAACATGCATAGTCTTGCCAACACTCAACCACTGCCAAAAAAGGAGGTTGCATTAGTCACTAAGCCCATTTCCCAATCAATGCCATAATAGCGGCACCTGTGTACAGAGCCCCAAAGCCTGCCACTTGCATAGTCCAGGATTGGGGCAAATCGTCATCAGAGAATGTGGGTAAAATCAGGTCACATAAGCCATTGTAGATCAAAATTCCTGCTGACACAGCATCAAAAACACCCTCTGAGGCAAGCGCTGCTTTGCTCTCCCCGTTGTACTTGTTGCTGACTGCAATACCAATAGCTACACCTACTGGGGTGACAATGATGAAGGCTGTGGCCAATAGGATATACTTTGTTCTGCTGTAGCCTGCCTTCACAAAGAGAACCCCTAGCGCCAGGCCTTCATTGCCTTGATGAAAGAACAGAGCGATCATCAGCGCCCTTACAGTGTCTGCATGGCTTG
>JAABUK010001821.1_pt1 | contig 39904 bp, 56 predicted proteins | sample 5559141 | NCBI WGS metagenome assembly JAABUK01 (sample SAMN10711869, study PRJNA513367) | rock metagenome | isolation source: Antarctica rocks | place: Antarctica: Victoria Land, Pudding Butte nord | collected 2016-01-03 | reverse complement strand
AGGGTCATGTGTATTACAGAATTACTTTTATGCCTGTAAAGCTAAGAATTGTGGCGATTAGAAAGTGCACATTGAGTCAGCCAACCATTACTGGATTCTATAGTTTTCTTGAGCAGAGGAGCCTCCGGAGCCTCTGGATCCAAGCAATCTGGATCGTTTCAAGCCTTTTCAACGCACTGCGCAATGCTTTAAACAAATTCTCGAGCCCTGCTTGCTCAGCATGCAAAATGCACCATAGCACACAAGATGCGACAGTATGCTGACTCAGCTCGTGCATCATAACAACAGACAAAAGCAAGCTGCTTGCTATGCATGGCAGTCTTCACGGACATGCGACCCTGTGCTCAGAGTCATGCATGTAAATGTGCACAGCTTAGTTACAGCATTATTAGCGTATCTAACTAATCATTAGTACCCCTTAAACACGGTTGTAATGACACTGTTAGTCTGTTGGGGGTGGGTTCTACTGAAGTAAGGGAAACTCATCAGCGTCAAGCTATTGTCATGACAGGTCCGCACATTTGCAAGCTCATAAGCTGCAACAGCACATTTAGAACAAGCAACCACACTTGAGAGGAGACATAGCACTGTACCCGACATTGTCAGCTTGAGCAACAAACATCTGTGTCAACATTAGAAGAAATCACCAAGGCTCAATTCAGTCCTTTGAAACCATGCAGCACACTCTGATCAGTACAAAAGGTTTTCTTCACATTCGAAGACCTCCACACAAGCAAACACAAGATTTACATTCACATAAAGCAAGCTATCACTCTAGATGACCAGCTATGACTTGCAGCAGTTCAGGTGGCAACCAAGCCATAGTACCCAACATAACTCTTGTAGTCATACCACCAGCTATAGCAGCATTCAGCCTATTGCGCAAAATCAGCGCACCTGCAAGCTCGTGCTGCCTTATGGTGGTCCAGTAAGCAAAACAAGTCACCGCGTCCAACAGCCGGTTCAGGTTTCTGCTGACACTGATGTCTGTTGCATATCTGCCATGGTACCTCAGATCCCCGCGAGTCACATGATCAAACAAATGGCTTGCTGGGTGTGTGCCATCCGCAGCATAACAATCGATTGCTGATACATGCTTCATCAGCCACCAAAGCTCAGGTGAAAAGTTGTGATGCCAGCAGTTGTACCATCCACTCATGGCATCACTGATTTGAATGCTCATCCAGCCATCAAATGACCAATGATGCCAAAGCTTCTTGGCATACAGGAGAGCTGTGCCAGCAATGCTGCTAGGGTGACCCTGTGCAGGTATAATAAAAGGCCACAGCAGGTCAGCCACAGCAGAGTACTTGGCAGCATTGAGCATTTGCTGCTGAGTTCTCTACACTGCTCTCTTGTCCAGGGTCTGCTTGAGGGCAACTAGCTTGTACCGCTTGTTTGCCTGGTGCTGTATGTACTTTGCCTCGATGTGGTGAGCAGCTCGGCAGTATCTCTGATCATTGGGCCATAAAAGCGTCACCTGTTCCTTATAGGCAAGCTCCTTGGTGATAGGATGCCTGAAGCCGATGGTTCTCCAAAACTCTCCCGCAATTTCGCAGAAGGTCTCGGGATTAAGGTAAATACTGACCTCTGCAGCGTCTGCGTTTGCTTGGCAAGTGCCTGGTCCAAGAAGGGGAAATGCGGAAGAAGGAAAAGCAGAGGTGATCTTGGCTGCGCCTGGCAACAGCAAGTCCCATGTGATCACGTACACGCTCCCGTTGCGAAGAGGGTCGGCTGCCATCTCAGATTCAGGCGACATCTAGTTGTTCTTCACACAAGGCGGTGCAGACTTACAGATATACTGCTCGCGGAACGGTTGTGCAGATGTAAACCTGGATGTAAACTTGCTGTTACCGCCACAAAACGTTACAGTTTAACAAACACGTCGCAAAGAAGTCCCGTGCGTGATTGAGACCCCACTGCGTGCGTCGCGATCGAGGCAGCTTCCGTAGTTCCAGACCAAGTTCCAAATATTGTTGCAAGCTCCGAAACCAGGATCTTGCTTCTACAACTGGACGGCTCGTGGTACACACCCAGCTGCCTCGGAGTGATGAGTTGAACTGCTGGCAACCTTCAGGATTGTTCAGCCAGCATGCAGCCACTTGCTGCAGATGTCTTATTCATGCATGGGGCGTCAACTGACTTGGACACTGACCTTGCAGCATGGAAGAACAGGTCTGCATCTCCTCAGTGACTTTCAGTTTTGACTGTAGCATAGACCATAGTCTTGACGGTAGCTTACCACCTGATCTTGATATTGAGCGCGAATCAGGAAGTAGGAGCGTTACCTTTAGAGTGGCATTGCCTCCCATGTTGGGCCCGGTAATGATCACTGCTCTCGTCTCCGGCCTCACACACACATCAATTGCCACTGGTCCATGTGCCAGCACTGCAGCATCCTCCTGGTTCTCTGCAGCCAACATAATCACACTAACAACCCTTGACCTATGTCTCAGCTGCTGCAATGCAAAGTTGCAACATTCCGGACAGCAATTTTTTAATATCCTGCGTCCAGAACATGGTCAATTCTCCAAGGCATAGCCCTGGCCATGCTGAGAGCTCTACTATGTGCACAACCCCTTGCACAACAGCTGGATGATACAGCCTGCTGTGCATTTTCAGCGCCCAGCGAGAGAACTGACAAAACAGCAGGGCAAGATGCTGACCAGCTCAGCGCGATGGGAAGAAGTCTTCCAGAGAAAGATCTACAGAGTCTTGTCCTGTCAAAGCAAAGCCTTCATGCTTAGTTCAACCTTGCCTGCATGCAGAAGAGTACAGACATGCAACAACTCTCAGCTCATGACAAAGAAGTGGATGTACCTTTGCGCATTTCAGTGCCGTTCTCAGATTGGAGTTGTGTACTTTGTTTCCTGTTGGACAGCCGCCGCAGCTGGGCCCCAGGTGGACCACGCCGCATCTGCTGTCTGTTCCTCTCCTTCTCCTGTAAATGTCGGCCCAGCAGCAATGGATGCCTACATATCACAAATCAGGCCATTAGCTTCGAAATGGAAGTCACACATATGCAGAGGTAGCTCCGTTTTGCAAATTTGTTCACACATTTCGTCACAGCCTCCGTCGGGAGCCTGTTCCTGAAAATGTGCTGGATAACATGATGCAGCATTGCTAGTTATGGCTCACCAGGTAGTGACGTGTGTATTCAAATGAGAATGCATGCAGCCTGTGTGTGAACAGACGCATGTAACAGAAAAGAAAAGAAAAGAAAAGACTACGCCTTTCGGCGTCAATTTAATGAGAAGCCAAGTATTATACCGGGCTGCCCAGGTCGCATGTAACACAGCCAACAGCTTGTCTTTGGACTGATTGTGCCCAATATGTTTTGAACTTATATGCAACAGCAGGATCACCCTGACAGATGAGTGCAGTGTGATTGTGATCTCTTCAATGTGGATTTTCTGGTGACTGACAACTGCCATAATACGTCCCAAACAGCAGAACCCAAGCACGCAGCTTGAGGCCACACCTGAGTTGCTTGAGCCTGATTGAGTACTCTTCCTCCTCCCCATCAGCACCAGCACTTTGCCTTTCAGCCACCTTGCCACCCTTTCGAGCTTTCGCGCTTGCCTTTCCAGCAAGGGGCACAGGAACAAAGGTAGGCAGAGTGCCCCCGATCCACCGCCCATACCTGGCACGGGCTGTCACCACATCCAACCAAATGACCTACATAGCAATCTGCCTTACAGTGTTTCCACAGCGCATTTGGGCAACAAAAGAAAAGAAAAGTTGACGTTTTTCAGAAATCACAACGGGAGGCATTTTTAGGCAAAGTAGAAGTGAAGCATGTGCAGAGTGAGCCCAGCAGTAATGGTGTGATGACTCCCCTGACCAGAACATCTGCAAACTTGTGAACACAGAATTTGGCCAGACTGGACAGCTCATGCTACAGCTGAGTGAGTCAGCAAGCTTGCTGGCATAGCAGACTGTGGCATCAGACTCACATTGAAAACTTGGACACAGACAGGGGTACATGATGCACGTAAAGGGGCATTTTTTACTGCTTCTAACTCAACAGGTGCTGAGCTGACTTAAACAGTGAGTGGTTGCTTGCATACCTGCCAAACTCTGGCGGCACGAACGAGCATAATCTCCGTTGACGTGGCTGCTTGACGGTGCAGTGCACCACAGAAAGTCACCTCATTACGGCGCTTCAGACTTCACATTCAGAAGCTCAACGTGGTAAGACAATCACATTGTCCGCTGCCTCTGCTGATCAGACTTTCCGTGGTGCGAGACTTGGCAATGCACTGTAAAATCCTTCTTCTTCTTCTTCTGTCCTCCTGCTCATGTCTTGATTAGGCAAGTATATATCAGTCAGCAGCTCATCATGCGCAAAAAATGGAGAAATTTGTTTTTGTTGAGCTCTAATTACAGTCTCCAGACTAAGAGGCAGCGCCGTTCATAAGCTGTCTTAAGAAGCTTGACACAAGCAACGAATGGCACCAATAGTTGGTCGATCTTGTTTTACTATTTTTTGGCTAGTTGTGTGAGCGTGCCAATAATAATCGCCATATGAGTGTCAACAGCTAGGATATGCACATATGAAAATAATTCGCTTGATCGCTGCTGCTGCTGCTGCTGTGTTGCTGCTGCTGGTTTGTAACCACTGGCAATCAAGGCCGGTCTTGATTGGGAAAGCTATGCATTGTTTTGTCCAGCACCTCAACTGACTGCTGTGACCAAACTGTTGCTGCTGCTGCTGTTGCTACAGCTGCTTTATACACTGTGTACATGAACAAGCAAGATGATGACAGATAACGTGCTTGACACGTGGGCCAGTGATTGGCTGAGCTATGTCCGATCACCTAATAGTTGATGACCGTCTTCCGCGGACTTACGGTATACGACTTAAAGCTGCAAAGCTTGCTCAGCACATCACAATCGGCAACCAACAGGAGCACTTTAGCGCCGACCAGTGTTGTTGAGGTGAGTTGAGCCGCTACAACCTGCGTTGCACACGCAACATCGTCCTTGCTGCCTTCCTTGCTGCAGTTTCCTCAGCTGCACAGAATCGCTGCATAGTAAAACTTTGCGCGGTTATTTGTACAGGCTTCATCTTGTGAACCCCTTGACTCTTGGGCGCACCAACATGTTTAAGGTAGGATGCGTTTCACATTGCCTGCTTTTGATGCGGTTTGGCTGTTGTGCCACCCGGTGCAATGGCAACACAACTCGCTGCTTGTTCTGCATTGCACAGCCGGCATCGGCATCATACACACGCCAGCGCGGATTTGGAGGGTTATCAATGTTCCGCCGGGCACCTCAATGCCCTACCTCAGTGCCCCACTTTAATGCGTCCGTGTTATGTGCAGGCTCTTTGTCTCGCAGCGGTCTTGGCCGTCTGCCTGGGTGTTGCTACTGCCCAGCCCTTCGCCCCTGGTCAGGGTTTCCTGCCTTCAGGTAGTCGCTCATGCTACCTTTGCTGCTGCATGCACTCAGTCGCTGCTGCCCGCACGAAGGCGATAGGCTACTTAGACGGCTAGATTGACTACCTAAGATCTGAGCGTTGTCTGCGCGTACGCAGGAAACCTTCGGACCAGCGACTTCGATGGTCCATACAACATTTCTCTGCTGGACACTCAGTACAAAGAGATCAAGGGTAAGCATACACAGCACGTGTCAATAACACATTGGCGGGTACTCGTTTGAGCCAAGTTTCCTACGAAGCTTACCCTGTCATTTTCACCTGCAGCTGGCATTGCCGCCAAGCAGAACTACTCTGACCTTGACATCGTTCACTTCCTGACCAACGTGGAGTGCCTGGAGGGCCAGTTCGACACTTGGGGTACCTTTGGGTGAGTCAGTGTCCTCTAAACCTGCTTGTCAAAGTTCGGTTGGTGGCATCCATACCAATCAGCTGCTCCCACATGCTGCTACCTCAGCAATGCAGTATGCAGCATACAAGCTGCAAACCTTGTCAGCAAAATGCCTCTGCACACCCATCTTCCTGCTTCCCTGCAGATTTGGGTTCATTGACAACCTGACCCTGGGAGGCCCCACCCCCCTGGGTGCCCGTGCCGCCAACCTGACTGAAATGACCCGCCCCTTCATGGAGGAGATTGCTCTCAACGAGCAAGGTCACGCTCTGTTCACCCGCCAGGCTGGCAGCACCATTCCTTGCCCCCTGGTTGACTTTGATGGTGGTTTCAACGACTTCATGGCTGCTGCCTATGGTCTGGCTGATGGTGTCACTGTTGAGCAGCAGTACGGCTCAGCTTACGGTATGCTTCTGACCCTGCTGTCCATTCTCAATGCTACACCACTTGTATTTAGGTACAGTTACTGCAAACTGTTCTGATGCTGGGGTTGACTTCATGTAACATCAAATCTTCTCTGTGCACGCTTTGTATGCATGCTGCGTTTGCAACACCATTGCCTGCAGTGCAGATTAATTCTTGTCCCTGGTGCAGTGCACTTTTGCCCTTTCCCTTGTTGTGCCTTTGCTCCACCTTTCGCCACATTCTGCTGACCAACCTTCTGTTGCTCTGCAGACCCATTCCTGAACGACCAGAACTTTGTGCTGTCAGTCCTCACTCTGGAGGAGCTTGGTGCCACCGGTAACAAGGGACTTGCCGGTCTGACTGGTAACCCAGTCCTGGCCAATGGCATTGCTGGACTTGCCACCTCTGCCACAGCTCAGGCCACCGTACAGCGCATGCTGCTGTGGCAGATGCGTGACTACATTGTTGAGCCTTTTGGCGAGACTGTGCAGCAAGTGTTTGCTCGTGTTTCTGCTCTGCGTGACTCTCTGGATGGACCCCAGGTTTGTTTCATTTCTTTCTGTGCATCTGTGTCACCTATGCACATGGTAGCTAGCTAGCTGTTGAAGTGAACACCGCATGCATCATCTTTCCTTTTCTGCAGTGTAGCTGCCATGTAGCATCCACTAGTGTCTACATTACCTTCAGCAGCTTCCATCATATCTCAGCAGTCTCCACATGAGAGCCAGTGAGCATAGCAGTGCTCATCCCTCACCAGTCCCCACATGAGATTCAGTAAGTGAGCATAATGCAGTTTTCAGAATTCACTGAACTGATTTTTTTGTCTGTTGGGTCACAGTTGCCCCCAGGGACAATTAACATATTGAATTGAATCGAATCGAGTGCCCCTGATCTTCTTGTGTTTCCCTTGCTGCAGTTCGATGACCAGGGTTTGGTCAACACTGATGCCCGTACCATCGCAGTCCCAGACAGCTACGTCAACATCATCCCCACTGATGTGCGTGGGATCACCTTCTCCCGTACCCCCCAGATGAACATCAACATCCTGACCCTGGGCAACCCCGACGGTGTGGGTGCCTTCTTCCCCAACGGCCTCATTGGAGCCATCAGCACCCCCACTGGTTACAACACAACTGCTGCTGGCACTGATGACTTCCCCAGCAGCCCCATGGTTGCCTTCCAGGTCAGTCTGCCTTCATTGCTTGTAGTTGCCCAGGTCAGTGTGCCTTCATTGCCTGCTTTGTAGTTGCAGCTGTGGGTTTGGGTGGTTTCCAGGTCAGTCTGCCTTCATTGCCTGCTTTGTAGTTGCATTGTAGTTGCAGCTGTGGGTTTGGGTACTTTCCAGGTCAGTCTGCATTGCTGGCTTTGTAGTTGCATTGTAGTTGCAGTTGTGGTTGTTGTGTCAGTCTGCCTTCATTGCCTGCTTTGTATTGGCAGTTGTGGGCGTGGGTGTGTGTGCTCTGCTTCTATTTGCGACATGTGCAGTTCACTCTCACTTGTAGATCGCCTGCTTTCTCTGAGGTTCCAAACTGCCTTTACTGATTGCTTTGCAGTTGCAATTATGGGGTGTGGATGTGTGTGCTCTGCTACTATACATGGCATTTGCAGTCTGCAGTTCACTTTCACTTGTAACTCCTCTGCTTTTTGCATGGTCACTCACAGCTGTTCCCTGTTTTTATACAGGAGAGTATTGAGGAGCTTGGCACCATCATGGACCCCTTGACTGCTTCTGGGCCTGCCACAGTGGTGGGTGAGTATGATTTGATTCAATCCCTGACTGGCCCTGCTGACGACGGCACAGCTTCCACCAGGGGTCTGGTCTACACCCCCAATGGCACCCCAAACGATGTTAACACCACCACTGTCCAGGTTGGCACCCCAGGAGGTGACTACACTTGGATGCTGGCATAGATGATCTGATCTCATGCACATGCTGCACATGAGTCAGAGATGATCTGGTGACTGGAGGATGTGGGTACAAGAATTATGTCATTATGCAGTAATTATGCAGTAATTTTGTTACCTAGGGCGGTGCTTTGAGTGTGCAAGGGGTGTATTTGGTATTCATGCTGTGAGGAGTGTGCGAGAGTGATGGTTGTCATGAGCTTGGGTGCTTATATCTCTCGTGGGGCAGGCATATGTAAGTTGCCCTCGTGGCGACTGGCTTGTGCAGCATTGTTTTAGCTTTGAGTGTTTATGTGAACGCAGTTGAGCAAGGTGTTGATTTTCAATGCAGCTCAGAACGATCACTTATCTATGGAATGAATTCAGAACTCATCCAACTTGTTATTGCGCATGCTTGTTCTATGCAGCTTATTTTCCTTTCTTTTTAGGCTTGGGCTTCTGATGCAGCTTTACTAGCTCAGTTACTGGTGCTAGCAATGCCTGCTATGATTGCTGTTCTGTCTACCTTTTATCCTCTGCTACAGACATTGGGATGTATATACCCTGTTCAAGGCCTTTGTACCTTCTTGTTTTGGGTGCAAACCATTTTGATCAAGATCTTATACAAGCAGATGTAAACAAGTTTGTTTACTTCTATCAAAGCTTCGATGTGCACAGCATTGCTGTCACTGCAATCACGTCTGCCTTATGTGTTCCCAAACGCATGTACGGCCGGCTTGGTCAATCAACTCATCAGGTTTGCACAATATCGTCAACCTGAGAAATTGTCATTTCACACAGATCTTTCTGCCCTTTGCGAGCAGCAGTGACAGATTTCTTCGAAGGGAGTTTGTGTCACGCTTGGACAGGAATGCCAGAAAGCTAGCCAATGCTGGCAGTGCCTACAACAATTGTATGATGTTCGTCACAAACAGGTAAACTTCATATCCTAAAGAGCGCAGCACCTGTAGTGACATGATTGACACAGGCAGTAAGCGCTGCAAATGTCAGTGCAGGAACATACTGTTGTTCGTGAATTTTTGCTCAACAAGCCCGTTTTACCTTTTTTTTTGGTATTAGCCACGATGATCGTCTTCTTTTCTAATAGAAACCAAAATTATTTGGTAAATTTTTGTCAATCTTTTGTTCTTTTTTTACTACTATTCTCAATTATTCTTTTTATAATTTATGATATTAGAAAATATTCATCCTTTGTACTAAAGTTGCTAGGTCCTTCATTTATAGACAAAAACTTTTTGCCATCAAAAAACGGCATTCGAGCAAAGTTCCCAGCTCTTATTTTCGCACCAACTATTTTTGTCTTTCTTTTAATAGATTATGAGAAAAGACTTCAAAAATGCAAAAAACACAAAAAATTTCATGAATAAATGAAATGCGATGTAGCTGCTAAGCAGGTGCTACCAGTAAGCATGGACACAATGAAACAGAACCAGCAATATGTGCCGACTCAATCAAACATCCGCTAGCTCACTGCATCTATTTGTCCGGAACAGGCAATTTCACAAACACATATAGTAGCTGAGTCAACAAGGCAACGGCAGTCACAACAGCAAAGGGCATGAACTGCTTCCCTGCCAGCTGCAGCTGAGCAGTTCCACCCCACACCAGACCAGCACCAGCAGGCCCTATTGCCCTCACAAAGCTTGCTACCATCTGACCACACCCATTGACCTTTCCAAACGCATGCTTGGGAGATGCATTATTGACTAGAATCATTGACCCACTGAACGCATTTGCTGCCCCCATGCTTTTCAGGCCAAGAATCAAGCACAGCGTCAGCTGTGCTGCAACCACAGACCAGGAGAAGTAGTGCGCCACAGGAATCAACAACACTGTTGGCGCGGTGACTAACAAGCCTACTCTGCAACTGAAGCCAGCCCCATAGTTCCTTTGAAACCAGGGATAGCCATAGATTGCATACCACATCAGGACCACACCACAGAAGACCAGGGGAACAGCGAGCTGGCTGGCCAGCAACCCAACACCTCCAATTGCAGGAGGTGCAGCAGCAAACAAAGGGGTCAATTCGTCCACAAAGTTATACAGGAAAGCAATGGAACCATACCTGCAGCCAATCAACACTCAGTGTTGATCACACCAAGCATGGAGTAAACATGACAGCAGGACACTGCCGTGCAAGCAGGCAGTCAGCAGGCATAAACACATCTGGGCCTTCAAAGCACAAAACAATCAGCGACTTTGCGAATCACATGACTGAAAACTTAACACATGGGAAGCGTTGGATGCTGCATACGATGCACCCTCACATGCTGACTAGACCACTGTCATGACCGCTGCCAGCACAACACACAGCCGAGCAGTGGTCAAGCTGAGTTGCAACAAGGCTTACACATGAACTGGGTGATCAGTTGTGGCATGGGGAAATATCGGACGGGATCCATGGGAAACTGCCTTACCCCAATATGGTGAGCTGTACTTGTCTCTCCTTGTACCAGACGCGCTGTCTATCTACTGCTGCAGCCGCTTGTCTGCTTTGCTTCTGCTCACTAGGGCCTTGTGGTTGCAGCTCCTCGCTGTCAGCCACCAACACAGCATGCTCACTATCTGACTCATGCATCTGTGCATCCTGATCTGCCTGACTAGAGCCTGAAGCTGAGATGGTATCCTGTAGATTGTCCTGCTGGCCAGAAGGCGCTATTGCTGCTGTTGGTGTCTGCTCACTGCTGGAGTCTGTGCCCTGACTGGCTGACATGGTGACTAAGGTCTGTGGGACGAGCTCTATTCCTACTGTCCCAGCCATTGGGGATAGCTCATTGATGGTGGCTGCTATTGAGCTCCATTTGCCAGGCTCAGGTGAGTGCATCTCCTCTGCCGAGTCACCTCTTCTGACTTGGCGGGAAGGCTTCTTGGCGGGAGCTGCTGACAGATCTGACAGCTCACTACCTGTGACATGCTAGGCACATGTCAGGTGAGTAATGATGACATGATACAGCGCAATCTATGCTACTGTCGTGTACAATGCTAGCAACAATGTCACAGGCTCTGATTGAGGCTCAGAAAAGACCAAGCTAGGACTGCATGACATTAGGCGCATAAGTATCGGAGTGCAGGGTTATACCAACACAGAACAGTGCAGATAAAGCAGCCATGCTGGCATAGGTTTACCTGCTTCACTGGTTTTGACAGCTTTGCCTTCATGGGTTGATGACCCTTGCTCCTCATCAGTTTGTCCCAGGCGAGCATACTTGCTGGCTAGTTTGCTGGGCAGGGTCTCCTTCATCAGAAAGATGCTGGACTGAAGCGCCAAGAATGAGATCAATGCTGCTGACAGGCACGGGAGGAGGAAAGGCCTGCAAGAGCAGCCCCAGTAAAGGTTATGAGGGTTCTGTTCAATTGCAGCATGCAGAGGCACACTGGCTGAAAACCAATACAGACCAGACACGATCCCTGGTGCACACTTGTTGAACATAGCAAAAAGCACAGCACTCTTCAGATGCAAGGGTGTGCTAAGTCAACAGCATACTGAAGGTGTTCAAGCCCTGGCTAGGTGCAGGCTGACATGTACATGCATGCCTGACAATGTAAGATCCTCAGCCATCAGCTTGTATTGCTATGTGGCAAGTGTCACAATTGTACCTGGTCTCAAAGAGCTGACCAGGCTTACAGAGAGGGAACCCTGAACCATACGCTTGGCAAGGCTGTGCCAAAGCTCCTCCCAGAGATGGTCCTGCACACATTGCCGTGAAATCACACCACCAAAATGCGCATGTGTGCACACTACAAGAATGCACTGTTGCTGCCACCATGAGAAGTCAAGCAATTTTGCAAGTCTCCAGCGTAGACAGGGAGCAGGGAGCACAGCAGCACATCGGAGAAGAGCTGCTCACCAAGAATAGTGCCAAAGCCCCATGACAGACTGAGGTACCCCAGAGCTAGAGCTTGTGTTGGCAAATCCATTGACTCTCCTATCATTGACTTGAGGCAGCTGCACAGACACAGACCACATTCACCCGTATGCACCCAGCTCAGATCATTATTGGCCATATGCAGCAGCAGCAGCAGCTGACTATCTAAGAGTAGGTCTGATGTATGTCAGTGTGTGGCCACACTTACCTGTGGCTGGCGAGTTTCAGCCGCCATAACAGATGCTGGCCACAGCAGCTGTCCTGCTGGCGAAAACAAGCAAACCTTTGTGCAACCAACGACTAGCTGGTGTTGCAAGAGCGGCTGCTGCCGAATCATACTCAGGCTTTGCAGAAACAGGTAACAAGACATGCGGGGCTGTCAGGCTCTTACCCGAAAGTGAAGTTGCAGAAGCCTCCAGACAGGCGGAGGAGCAAAGCTGATAGGTAGGTGGTAGACATGCCAAAGCCCAGGACAGATAAAAGACTGCTGATGTTGCTCATGATCACGATGGGCTGCAGCAGACAGGTTCAAGTCAGACCAGTCAGGAAGATAGCTGCAAGGTGCAAGTCCATGCAAGAGGAAGATGGAAGAAGAGATGTTGAGCGTACCCTGCGGCCATACGTGTCACTAAGGTAGCCTAGCAAGATGGAGGTGACAAATTGCGCTGCACAGAAGCTTGCTGCCTGCGAGCAAGAAATGGCCACAGTCGGTTAATATTCTTACATTGGACCTGCACGACAGCACCTGTGTGAAGGTCTGTGAACAGATTGAGACAGCTTACCAGTATGCCTGTGAGCCTGCTAATCTGAGTTTGGCTTGCATCTGGACCAAGGAAGTCTTGCACGATGTAGACAGCTATGGTGTATGGCATGGTGATCTGAGTTGCTTCATTCATTTGGCAAAAGCTGGAAAAGACAGGGATGTTATGTGAGAGTGGAACACGTGCTTAAACGACCTTGCAATGAAAAGCAACTTACAAAATGGCCGTCATTTGCCTCAAAGGAAGCTTTGTAGCAACCATCGTTTCACTGTCCTCATTGTCGGCTTCCGCCTTGGTTTCCGTAGGTGACGTGACCATGGCTAACGCTGCAATTCTCCACGATACTGAGAGGCAAACTGCAGTAGCGACGCCAACGGTATTCGTCAGGCCCCGAGGCCTGCCAAGTTTATGAGCAGACAAAGTACTCGGGTTTGCACGAAGCCGCATTGCCTAAGCGCACAAGTCCCGCTGTTTGGTCAATGACGTGATGCGATGACTGATTTTAGTGTGATCCATGCATGTTCGAACTTGTTTGCATGCAGGGAAGCCGGCAACTCTGCACCGTAGCATCATACTGCCGTACAAAGCAGACGTGCTTTTGCATCAGAGATGGCTGTAGAAGCCCCTGTGATTGGCAGACAGCTGACGCTATTGTCTGCATGGTACAAGTCCAAGCTTGCATGCCACTTTCTTGCACAACACGTGCTGCAGAGATTTAGCCTTGGCAACTAGGAGCTGTTGGCACGATTGGTTTTACAAATGTCCAACGTGTTTTGGATTTGTGCACAGGTTTTGCCCTTTTGCCCAGCGCACCTGGATAGCCCTCAATGAGAAGGGCATCAAATACACTCTGCACGAGGTGGCTATCAAAAACCCCAAGACGGGCCTGTGGAACCAGCTTGACGAAAAGCCAGAATGGTTTCTCAAGCTGAATCCCTTGGGCAAAGTTCCAACCTTGGCATACAAGGAAGGGGCAAGTACACACAGTGTTTATGAAAGCAACATATGCAACGAATTTTTGGAGGATTACCACCCAGACCACCCCTTGTTTTCCACTCAGCCAGTTCAAAAAGCTCGAGAGCGCACGTGAGTCACAATGATACACCCTTTGCTGTTTGCTGCTACAGAAAGATCTGACACCTGGTTGCTTTGCTAGTTCTTGAAGTTGCCTGACATCCTGTTGAATACTGCTCATGACCCATGTAGGTCATGCTATGTCAACAACAGATGCTACCTTAATATTCTGTTTCATGTCAGGGAGCAAGATACTGGTGTATGTGCTGCAGAATCATCGATCACTTCAACAGCAAGTTTGTCCCACTGTTCTATCGAGTGCTGGTTCGGCAAGACAAAGGCCAGCAGCAAGAAGTGGCAAAAGAGATTCAAGATCAGCTGCACTGGCTGGAGCAACATGTAGACTCAAAGGGCCCATACTTCATGGGTCAAGAGTTTTCAATGGTTGATGTAGCTCTGCTGCCTTGGTTCATCAGAATGTTCATTTTGGAGCATTACAGAGGCCTTGGGCTTCCTAAGGATTGTCAGAAGCTTGCAGCATGGTCTGCAAGAGCCACCAAACGCCAGTCTGTCCAGGAGACCTTCACAGGAGCTGAGGGGTCCAAAGCTAGCTATGAGGACCAGTTACTGGAGCATTACAGCCGATATGCAGATGCTTCAGCAAATTCCACCAGTGCTCGCGACTTCAGATGATGCAGCTTCTTTGCAGTCTTTGCAACAGCATCTTGGCAAGTTGAAGTAGTGTGAGCACTAACAGTGCTGCATGTTTACCAAAACAGGTTTGCTGAGCAGACAATTTCAGCACCATCAAAGCTTCTACCTGTCCCCTAGATGTTGCTCTGTGATTTGCACTAGCATTGCATTTAGAGGGGATGCAGTCATAAATAGATAGTGTGATTTGTAAATGCTGGGCAACATTCAGGTCCTCTGGTGCAGTGCTACTGTATTACTGAAAGCGCTGCTCATCTTCCTGATGTGACATGAAGCTGATTTGGCTGCAGTCTATACACTCCTTACAAACAGTACTAGAACAGTACATAAAGTCTGCATGCTGGCCATTTATTCACATCAAGGCCGCGCACACCAAATTTAACGTCAGTCATGCAGGATGTCCAACTTCAGTCAATGTACTCGCTCTGCCTATGTGGGCAATCTGCAATGTCCGACTCTGCATCACTCAAAACATTCTGTCGTCCAGTAGCTGTAGCATCAGAAGTGAGCTCGAAAGTCTTCATGTCACACCAACTTCTGCCATAGAGTCGTTGCCATGCTGCTGCATCATGACAAATCAGGAAACACGCTTGTACTGCCAATCTGACCATGGGGATTGTCGTCGCAATGCTGCTCGTATGTGCAGCACATGATGCACACACTCAGGACGTCTACCAGGAAGATACAAGCTGACACAGTCAGCTTTGTGCTGCCACCTTCAATGTGATCAAAGAATCAGCTGGATATATAGTTGGCAAGTAAAGCCAGTTGGAGTCATCTGACTTGGTCTTTCGGCGTGTCCACTCACAACTACAAAACAACACAACCATCAAATGAGTAAAAGGGCAACTGTCAGCAAAACTTGCTCATGACTTTGCAGTACCAGACATTGCATGTGTGCAGAATGCCATGTCTGCCACCATGGCATGCATGCTGTGCAGAAGCTGTCCCTTGTGAATGGGCAGTAACACACAAGGAACAACCAAGCAAGTACTTGGTGGCTCTCCCATTGTAATACAAGCAAAACATAACTGCCAGGAAGCTCTGGCAATGCTGCTACGACTTGATTGAATCAACAGGAAGACTCCTGCGGACTTTTCAAATGAATGTGCTGTGCAAGCAGCACAGGTGGTGCAGACACTGACCTGGTACTCATGTTAGCCAGAAAGCAGATGATCTGGTTGACAGCATAGTCTTTGCCCACGCAGTAGTGAGGCCCATGACCAAAGGTGAGGAAGTTCTTCTGGTACTTGATGTCCTCCTTGCGGTCTGTGCTGAATCTGTCTGGGTCAAAGACTGAGGGGTTGCTGAAGCCTTGCATGTTGGCTGCCACAATGGAGGGCATGATGAGGGCGCCTTTGGGGGCAACATAGTCTTCTGTCAATCTGAAAGGCTTCTGCGCAATCTGCAGTGACACTGGAGAATGTTGGTGCAGGGCGCACACGTACCTGGTGCTACGTCAGAATTTGAGCAGCCCTGGATGCTGATGTGGCTAAGATCAGGCTCATGTCAGCACCGTTTGAATGGGAATTTCTGGCAGCCAAATTCTACTTGGCTTATCCCTACACTGTAGCAAGTGAAAAGAGACTGGTGGGCAGATCTGTCAAGATCTGAGCACCATCACTACTGGGATTTTCCTGATGACATGTGCACCGCCCTGTCTGGTAGTGACTGCGCTTGCTCCAGTACAAGGGACCTCCCGAAGTCAGCCATCCTTCACTTTGGGCAGAGGTCAGCGCCCCGGCAGTAATGGTCCAAATGGTGGGGGGGGGGCAAGAGCATGACATGGAAAATGCCTTCCATGAAAGCAGGCACATCCATCATAGCGCACATGTCATCAGGACAAGAGGTGGGGCCAAGGGGAGGATAGGAGGGAATGGAGTACCTGGGGTACCATGGGGGCGGGGGGACGGAACCGCAGCACCTCCTTGACCACCTGTCTGGTGTACACCATCTCATTCAGCACCTCTCCAGTAATAGGAGCATTCAGGTCAGGCCGCAACCTCCTCTGCTCCTCCCTCACCTGTTATCAACAGCATTTGTTGTGAGCTGGCAGGAAACTGCATGCGGGAAGCTGAGACAGCCAAGAGCTTCATGCATGCAACCTAGGTTGCAGCAATCTTGTATCCCCTTTTATGGACCTTGGGCAGTCACAGGATGCTGAAAGGTGATCTCTTGCTGCTCCTTGCGACCTATGCCATGAGTCCTGGGATTAGCGGGCGCACACACTAACATCAACAGCAATGACGCTGTGTATGTGCTGCACAACAGGCTGCATGTAGCATCCTGGACAGGTGTGGTCTGCAACAGCACTGGCTCCACACAGCAGTAAAAAAAAGAGAGGACCTCAGCTGGCGCACAATGACAATGGGATCTCATGCTGCAATGCTTGAAGCTGCCAGTGCACTGAGTCTGAAACTCCTTGAAAAGTCAACAAAAGTATAACACCATCCCCCCTACCCTCCTCAACAAGGTAGCCTGACTTATGTGAGAGACCCATGAAGGCCTCTCCTGATCAGAGTCACCAGGTGACACAGAGGCCTTACCTTCTGAAGCACATCTGGGTAGTCAGCCATAAGCACTGTGACCCAGACCACAGCAGAGGTGGTGGCATCTTGGCTGGCAAACAGGAAGTCCATGACAGTGTCAGCCATTGCTCTGTCAGTGGTGTGCCCAGCTGCAGCCACCTTCTGCTCCTCTGCCTCTTTTATCTCTTCCAGGCAGCGCTGGGCCCAGAAGTCCATGAGGCAGCGAGGGGAGTTGCCCTCCTGCCATACCAAAAGACAACTAGTCAAGGTTTTCGGTAGTGTGGAAGCTGGGCTAGCTGCAGGGCTGTGATTTGGCTGCATAGTTGTGATACAAATGAGTACGTCTTGTGATACATTGCTGTATGCCACGGCTTGTAAACGACTTGCTGATGCCCTCTGAGCAAGTGAGCAGATTATCTCAGCAGCAGGGTACATAGCCTGGACGTTTGCAACACACGCACAGACAGCAAACCGCAATTCTGATATGATGTTACCTTCATGGAAGCCTTACTGCGGGCTGCAGCCTTCTCCAACAAATCTAAGATATACAAGCGCCCCTGCTTTCCCTTCCACACTGCAGTACCTGGGATGCAGATAGGCAGCGCCAAGAAGCCCTCTGTCATGTGCAGAAACGCCTTGCCGAACTTCTCAATTTCCTCCTTGCTCTCAAAGTATGGCCCAGCAAAGACAGATCGGGAAGTTGCAACATTGAGATCCCTAGAAGCAACAGAAAATGCTGCTCAGTTTGTGTCAATGCTTCCAGGTGACTGAAGATGACAAACAAAACTCTTAACAAGGGCATGTGAGCACTTGCACGTGTCATAGAGCAAGTGACCCGGTATGTTGCTGCAGTTCCTTTGGTCATGACATGGTGGATGCATTTGCGTTGAGGACTGCTGCAGTGGCGCTGCCTTGCTAAGAGTTCATGATGAATCTGATAACACAGCAATAATGCAAAACGGTGAAGACTGACCTGACAAACAGGCGGATCTCCCTTTCCCCTTCCACTTGCTGCCACTGCTTCAAGTGCTCACGAATGATTCCGTCCTGAAGCTCTACATATGTGGCCAGGGCCTTTCGAGTGAAAAGGGACAAGAATGACTTGCGGATGGCCTTGTGAGGCGGGCCATGCATGAATGCAAGATTGCCTTCTCCTAGAATGTTCTTGCCAGATGGGTGCACAGCCATGAGCAGGGTTTCTGGGTCATTGTAAGTGAAGACTCGGCGGCTGATTTCAGCATCTGTGGTGAAGATCATGAACTTGCCACAAAGGCTGTTCCAGGAAAGTCCAGGAAAGGAGTACCTGCAAGGCAGGGGTTGTGCTCAGAGTGCAATCCTGAACTGCTGGTGCAGACATGTCATGGGTAGGTCAAGGTACACAGCCAGTTGCAGAAGTCCTGGCAGGAGCACGGACTGTGAAAGCAGGGCAGAATTTTTGGGTTAGAATGTAAGACAAGCCAGATGCAGATTTTGCCAACAGGTTGCTGTTTCCTGAAACGTACTTTCTCTGATCTTCCCAGAACTGATATGGGTTCTTGACCATGGCGATTACGCAGCCAACCAAAGGGACAGCATATTGAGGACCCCTTACTGACTTGAAGCCTGCTCGATGCCTGCATACCATGCCAGTCATACTGGACCTGAAACATGCTGGACCACATACTGGACCTGAAACATGCCTGCCAAAGGCCATTAGCTTTTGACACCAACCTGCTTGCTGCAAACGATATTTGCTCATAAATGCAATATAGCACAAGCAAGATGGCGGTCCCTGTCCACCACCCCCCTGGCACAGAGGGCTTTTGCAGCAGCTGATTCAAGAAAGTGGCCTGCAATTTGCAAGTTTCTTTTTGGCATTTATGACATTTATATGGCAGAAAACTACTTGTCGGTATGTACAGTCACACCACGCAGTCCTTGCATATTTGAAGGCACAACTGGCTTGTTTGGCTAGCTGGATCAAGCAGATAGACGATGACAGCTTGCAGCGTTTCGGCGAAGTGACTGAAAGGCCTGTCAGCACCTGGTCAACGTTGGAGCAAGTGGCGTTCATCAGGACAGGCGGTAGCAGACGGTCGGTTGCTTGACCCGCCAATCGGAAAGGCAATCGCAGATCACAGCGACTGCCTTTGATGTCTATCTAACCAGACAGAGCAATTACTTAGCGCAGCGGGAAGCACTTGCGATGTGCACACAAAGACTCCCCTTACAAGATGTGACGAAAGCTTTACGTCAGAAACAGTGCTGGTTCAAGCAGCAGTGACGGCCTCTACCAAACTGATTCGCATATGGCATGCACATTGAACGAAGGTGAACTAATGGAATCATGCTCTAAAAGACGTCGGAACAGCCGACCGCAGTACTCGAATACCGCCCATTAATCAACTTCTTGAGTTGAAATTTCCCATCATTCATCCCAGCCATCGTTGGCCAAGGGGAATCGCAATTGACTTTTCTTCTGCTTCTATACAGGCATAGCTCCTGTTGCAAATGCTGCAATGGCAGGCTTGTTTTGAGGAGTAATTTGACGCATTTGGTCTTCGAACAGTGAGCAACGCAGACGCCGCGTTATTTGGATGTACAATTTAACATGGTGGGCTCATTTGGGCTGCAGCACTAGTAACAACATCAGTTTTTTTGCTTTAACAGCTCATGATATTCACACCATGTCTAAACTGACAACTCGTCGACGCTGTGCCTGCCAGACTGATCAAAAGCTTTCATCATGCACATCGATTGCACAAAGCAGGCAATGTAGGACCATCAGCACCCCTAATGATTGGCTTAATGTCTGCAAGCTTACAAATTCCAGAAACCAGATCTAATCGAGTCTGAACATGACATGAATGCCAGAATGTGAGGGCTCATTTCCTCAATTTGACGCATCAGATGCTGTTCTTGTGGATCCTCAATTTGTCAACTGCAGGAACTGCAAAAAAAACTTGAGGCCGAGAAAGAGAAGCCGTAAATTCCAGAAACCAGATATAATCGAGTCTGAACATGTCATACACACTAAATGAGGTTCACATTGTGATGATAGCAACAGCAACCACAGGCACTCAATCCAAGCTCAAGGTGACAGGCAATTGCCGCATCTCTTGTACTGGTGACTTGTTTTCTGGTGTTGAGCTGAGGGAGAGAGATTGCATGACATACAACAGGACACCCATCATACAGGCAGCAGTCTGTGCTGTGTCATTTAGATGCTTCAGCTAGGGTGGGGACTGCAGCTCGAAGAGCGCCATGCATCTGAGCCACAAAGACCTGCACAGACCATGCCACCTAAACTGACATGCACCAATTGCATACATACACTATCCATACACTACTATCAAACAGCTTGCCTCGCATCCCAGTGTCTTATCAGGACGCAGCGTTGGATCCTTGCTCTGCAGGTCAGCATCCTGCCCAACCAGTGTTTTGAGCGCCTATGCCACACGCTGGTTGGTACATTCTGTCACCACAACCTCGCAGGGATATCACTCTGTCATCAAACTGTTGTTTGGGATTACCTGGTTGGCCTGTGCAACTGAAATAGTACCCTTCTCGGTCACGTCAAACATGCCAAACATGATTCGCAACTCTTCTCTGGTTAGGGCAGGCTGCGCTCCTTGACTTTGTAGGCCTGTCAAGTAGTCAGCTAAGAACTTGCAAGGGTCTGCAGGCTTGTGTAGCAGCAGGGCGGCTGTCATGCCCTGCAGTGCGGACAGCGACTGTTGACAGCTACAAAGAAGGAAGGCACAGGGTCCAGCGTGCCCGGCCAATACCTCGAACAGCGGCCCCAGGCCGTGGTACCTCAGATAATCGTCCACCTTTTGCTTCATTTCTTTTTTGACTGCAGATCAACGAGCATGATGCACGCAAGGCAGTAAAGCTTTCAACCCGAAGGCATTAGGAAGAAGAGGTCCGCATATGCCGCATGATGATGAGTCACCTCGGCTCCAGGCCACGGAGGTTTCGTTTACAATACGCTCGTTCACCCTTGACATCGTCTCAGCTATCGCACATTGACCGTAGCAAATCTACTTGACATCTCGCTAGTCGAGTGAACCTCTGGCAGCGCTGCAAGCGCGACAGTCGCATACGAAACATTGCAGTACTGCATCGGTTTCTGGCCGTTGTCACTGACGCTAAAAGCCTGCAATGTTGAGGCAGGTTGTGCGCAAGGCCGCAGCCTGTGGACAAGCCCCTAATCAACAAGTACGTTGGCATCTGCTCGCAGACGAAGTGCAACGACGCATGCAATGTCAACTGCACTCAGATCACTGGGCAGCCCTTGAGAGTATTTGTGTCTCATTAGCATCACGGCAAGCTTGTTGGTGCAGGCACATTTTGCTGAAAGTTTCACATCTGCAGTGAATGCATGCCTGCTACACGCACGCCTTTTCAGTAGCTCCAGCTTAGGCACAACCGAGCTTGTTGTTCAGCCAAGCCCGAGCACCAGCTACTTGGCAAGCGACGATGGGGTAAGCAATTTGCATCAATGCACAAATCCCGATTTAAAGGAAGGCCAGCAGCCACAGTGTGATCTGATTGGTCTGAGTCAGCGTGTCACTCAATTATGCTTGTTACACAGGCCGACCTGTCTGATATCAACATGACGCCAAGGGAGGTGGTGGAGAGGCTGGACAAATACATTGTGGGGCAGGCAAGTTTTTGACACCTGTAGTGCACTGCCAGCCTGCCTGCCTGCATGCATGCATGCATGCTGCTATTTTTGCAGCCAGTCTGAACTACGACCACAGCCTGCATGTAACTTGTACAATCAATCAATCAATCATGCTAATGCTGCAGCCTGAAGCCAAGCGTGCAGTCGCAAATGCTTTGCGAAATAGATGGAGGCGGCATAAGATAGCAAGCCCCATGAAGGTTTACAGCTGTTCTCATCTGATATTGTATTGCAGCTTTCATGACCTGCTGTTCTTGTTAGGCAGCTTCTTCACGCGGTATTGCAGTCACGTACTGTGCAATACCTGGTAGCATCAGTAGTAATGCCATGCTGAGCATGCACGGTTCAGAATTTTTCTGTTCTGCACTGCTGCTCAGGCGTAAGACATGCTGTGCAAATGCAGCACGTTGGCAAATTTCACAATACACTTGCATGCTTGGCAGTCGCGTGGTTAGGAGTTTCTCCACGTCACTGTTCAGTAGTCATGTTGCTGCACTGATCTACCTGGTGACCAGAAGTTCCTGTCTTATTGTCAGGAAGAGATCGTGCCCAAGAACATTCTCATGATTGGCCCAACTGGATGCGGCAAAACAGAAATTGCTCGGCGGTTGGCAAAGCTGGCAGATGCCCCCTTTGTTAAGGTGTGTCCCACCTGCATGCAGGCGCAATTTCTTGTGTCTTTTGCAACATGAAACAATCATGCTGCTCAGTTGTTGTTCACACATGCCTGACTTCTCAACACAGCAACACTACAATCTGCCTGGCACATCATGAGTGCACCTGGCCTGTGGCAATGACAGCAGCACAGCAAGCTGTCAAGCAGCATTCCTATGTTGCAAAAACATGAGTGTCGGAGGCAATCTGACCTCAAGTACTCATAGCAGCAGAACACAGTCCTGCCGGAACCTGGGAGCAGTGATAATGCAATCATCCTTTCCAAGCATCTGTTGCTGTGCTTCCAAACCTACCTGGCACCACCCATCACATTGCATTCTTGTCTGTTCTCATATTCACGTACACATGGGGCAGCCGCTTTTAATTCTCATTATTCCAAACGGATGCAATTCTAATGACAAATAAATGTTCACAAAGTTTCTGACAATCTAGTTATACAATTGATGGTATTGCTGCAGGTTGAAGCGACCAAGTTCACTGAGGTGGGCTTCCATGGCAGAGATGTGGACCAAATCATCAGGGACCTTGTGGACAATGCCCTCATCATGACTAAGGCAAAGCTGCAGCGGAAACTAAAGGTGATACTGAGCCAAATGCTGCAGTGTCTATCATGCTTGCTGCTATGTTACATGTTGACTCTTGTTTTGGAAGGCGCTTGACCTTTTGCATGTTGTCCTGTCTACGCTATGCACCCGGCCACATTCTGAATGTGCATGTTCTCACTGTAATGCACAGCACCACCAGTCTTGCAGCTGCAATTGGTGTCTGAGTGTCTGGTCAGTTTGAGCATTTGGCCTGTCAGACTACTGTGTAAAGCAGATTGCCAAAATCACACTCGTCAAACACAGAGTAGAAAGAAAAAGCTGCCCAAAACCGGTTTGTCAAAGCTACCTTCATCAAAGGGGGCGCAGTATCATGACGAGTTTCGTGGTGTGCAGGAACAAATAGATGCTGTTGTTGAGGACAAGATCCTGGAGGCTCTGTGTGGTGCTGACACCAGCGAGATGGTCAAGGTACCTTCATGCTCTTGTCTGTCAAAAGCTTTTGTTTGTGCATCAGCTGGCAGCAATGCATGTTTCCAATGATGCCAGCAGACACACCTGATCATGGGAAAACGGTTGTATGCCTTTGCGCAATCATAACAGGAGCCTCCTTAGCCTGCAGCTGCAGACTTATTTGATGTTGCCTGTCATGGGAGGAGCAGCTTTAGCAGCGTGTGTACGATGTTATTCCTAGCCTCCTAGCCAGCGGACGAATCAGGTTGTGCACATGCTGCTGAAGCTGCTGTTCCATGACAGGCAACATCATATAAGTCTGCAGCTTCAGGTCTCATAAAGTCTCAGGCAGCATTGTATGTATCTCCAGCTCTGGGCTATCTCATCAATTGGCGCAGCAAGCCATATGTGAACTTTCTGCATGCTGTGGATCTGTGTTATGAACTATGTGCTGCGCACAACAGTGTAATAGTGCACATTGTGGCACTAATGATTGGCTAACTTGTGAGCCTTTTGCAGCTATATTTGCTGTCATTTGGTATTGTTGAGTGATTTTCTAATTTCTGCGTCTGCCTTCCTAAATCAGACCTAGCAATTACCCTCAGTTGGCTTATCAGGTTCATCGTTACAAATGTTGAAACGAAGCTGACATGTTTGGCACAAGCATCAGGTCTTTGAAACAATGGTTTGATTGATTTGAAATTGGAAGGCTCTGTCACATGTCATCATGCAGGAGGGATGCATGTCAAGCTGTATAGCCTTGCTCCAATCTCACATCCCATGTCAACAGACCGCGGTATCTAGGGGTGACCACATAAGGGCTTGTCTGTGCAGGCGTCCTTCAGAGGGCTGTTGAAGGAAGGGCAGTTGGAGGACAGGACAGCCAATTTTGAGCTGCCAGCTTCAGCCTCCCGAGTGCAGCCTTATGACGGCATGGGTGGCATTGCTGTGCATGAGCTCATCAGTGGGTAAGTGCTCTTCATGACAGCTGCAATACTATTGCCATTTGTGACTGCAAGAACTGTTTTATCAGTAGATCTCATAGGGCTGGAGAGACAAGACTTGCTCTGCGCACACCTAGCTCATCATAAGCTGAAAGTCGTAAAATGTGTTCTTATCATCATGACAGCTGCATGGTCCACTGAGTCATGCAGAAGTTGGGCGCAGCTTTTTTGTTGGTACATTTCACAGCCACCCTCCCCCCCTACCCGGGGCACAGCCCTTCAACAGCAGGGGTGACACTAGGCATCAGCTTGTGAGCTGAGCTTGTCGGTGGAAGTTGAACAAGTCTCTTGGGGGTACGCGTGTTTTGTTGGGAGCAATGGACTCGTCTGGCAGATTTGGGTAAATAGGTTGGATGCGGCTGCTGTGCATGGGAAGTTATAGGGTGCCATGTGCAAATGCTCTCAGTACTTGAGGGTTGCTGAGGACATGGTCGCACAACTGGTGTCAGATGCTGAAAGGATCAAAATGATGCAGCAGTCGTTCTATACAAGGGTGTGTCCAGTCACAAGGCTGCTTGCGCCTGCCTTGCTGTGCTTGCAATACAATACAATACAATATATTATATTATATTATAACATAACATAACATAACATAACATAACATAACATAACATAACATAACATAACATAACATAACATAACATAACATAACATAATATGACTGGTATCTACAATGTTCAGGGTGAACAAGGCGATCAGTGGAGGCCGAACAAAGACTGAGAAGCGGCAGATCAAGGTGTCAGAGGCCCGACCACTTCTAGAAGAAGGAGAGTCAGAGCGTCTCATCAACCAGGATACTGTAAGCTTTGCTTGTCATCCTCAGCTTCTGGTTGCAATGCTATATTTGTTTCTTGGCGGCTTCTGCCACTGATGTGTAGTACGGACACCATCCATGTTATGCAGCCATGATGATTGTCAACTTTGGGCAGCATCATGCACCATCTGTGGCATCTATAAGGCGTGCAGCAACTGTGTGTCAGACTCATCCATTTGCAGGTGTTTGTGCATATATTGCCTCAGACTCAGTGACTTTGTGTACAACTGGCATGGCATGCAGAGTTTGTGTGTCCAGTCTATCATAGTCCAGGTGTCTGCATGCACTGTCTCACACTCAGTGACTTTACAAACCCCCTGCACAGCATGCCCTGTTTGCTTGATCTATCAATGTGCAGGTGTTGCTCCATGCTATGTCTCAGACTTTATGCTGCTGAGTATAGTATTCGTGAATGTCACAGCTTGGTATTGCCGAGCAACAGCTGTACTGACTTTGCAGGAGAATGTGGATGCATTTCTGCTAAACAGTGATGTTGACTGTGCTGCATGATACTGCAGGTGCAAAAGGAGGCAGTGCAGTCTGTTGAGCAGGACGGCATGGTCTTCATTGATGAGATTGACAAGATTGTTGTGGGATCTGAGATGCGATATGGTAAGCATTTGTGTCCCCTCCACCCCCCCCCCCCAACCCCCCCTGTCTGTGCAATGTCAATATGCCCTACCTGTTATGCGCTGGCAGTTATCCCTTATGCTGCTTCGGAAGGTACAGTCAAGTTATACTGCCTGCAACTATGCTTCCACAAAAGTTTGGTTCCAAACTGCAATGCAGAGTTTGCTGACAAGAAACACTCTGCTTTTGGTCCAACAATGCGGTCCCAATATGGAAGTTGGAAGGACACAACAAAGACAAATTGCTGTGCATTTGTGGGTTCCTGATCTGCCAAATGCCAGCACACATCAGCCATGGCAAAGCAAGCAGACATGGGAACTCATGTCACAGCAGGAAAGCTCTTTCTCTTTCTGAAGTAGGTCACCAGTGTCGACCACTCCATCCTAACAAACGCCCATGTAAACGTGATCTTAACCACTCTATATGGTCATCACAGCTATCACATGCATGCCTTGTGGTTTATATTTTAAATACAAACTTAAAGCACAATAATAAAGTAAGAACTGCTCTATGCAAAATCTATGCTTAGGCAAAACTTTGTCCACAGGGGCAGATGCCAGTTCAGAGGGAGTCCAAAGGGACCTGCTGCCCATCATAGAGGGCTCAGTGGTGTCCACCAAGTATGGCAATGTCAACACAGACCACATCTTGTTTATCTGTAGTGGTGCCTTCCACTCGTGCAAGCCTTCAGACATGCTGGCAGAGCTTCAGGGCAGACTCCCTATCAGAGTAGAGCTCAAGGGACTCACGTAAGCTACTATTTCCACATTTTCATACTCGATCTGACTCACGTAAGCTGCCACTTGTCATGGTCTGTACTCTGTCTAAGCACTTCAGGATACGTCATTGTCGCTTTTTACAAAATTACCTTTTTCGCAGTGCAAACATCAACATCGCCTGTGAATTAGTCAAGTGCGCTTCTATATTGGGAGGATGACTTAGAGGACTGTGATTGCTTTGTCTCAACCACAACACATCTGGCACTGCTTCACGGCACAATTCCTTCCAGAGTAATGCTCTAGAGACTCAATAAAAATGGTATAGTCTGGCTTCAGAGCCAGGTGCATGTCAGACTATCCATGTTTTGCCTCACTCAAGACTTAACAATTGTCAAGTGCAGGCTGCTAACTCTGTCACCTGTCAGCCCTGCCTTTGCTGCTTGTTCTTGTGTGACACCATTTTGTAGATGTGGTGGTTTCTGGCATTATCCATTTTCAGCTCTGGATGACATCAAAAACCAACACACCTGTAAAACAGGGTCACACAAGAAGAAGCAGCAGAGGTATGGTCAATCTGCTATGCAGGGCCTGCTATGCACGGCATGCTGCACGCTATGCATGACACGCTACACACAGCATGCTATGCAAAGCATGCTATGCACGGCATGCTATGCACGGCACGCTATGCATGGCATGCTACCTATGCTCCTCAGCTACTATCTGGTCATAACATCAGGTTGACTCCATAGCATATACACTGATACCAATAATCACAGCTGAGGTAGAGACCTTGCTGCACGCAGGTCACATGACTTCTACCGGATACTGACAGAGCCAGAGAACAACATGATAAAACAGCAGCAGGCGCTGCTTGAGACAGAAGGTGTGCAGATAGAGTTCACAGATGCTGCCATCAGGGAAATCTCACGAGTTGCTGAGGAGGTCAGTCTCACCCTGCCTGCACAAAGCCGCAGACCTTTCCTGAAGAGAAATCAGTACCTTCCATGTTGCTGGTTGCCCAAATGCTTATCAAGCATTCACATATGACAGATGGAGCAAAGAGCATAGCTGGACATGAAGTACTGGCTCAGGTTGCAGCGGTGTATTGTCTCACAGTGTGTACTTCTACTGTTGCTGTGCGTGCTGACCAACTGTCTGTTAACCTGCACACACAATTGGCATCACAGGTCACCCTTGTGGTTTTGCAACCACTTAGAGCCAGCTTCCATATTGCACAAGGGTTGGACAATGTATCAGCATGACAACACCTGCTTGTCAGTCGAAATGCTGTATGCCTTATTGACCTGGGCAGCCTGGTATAATACTTGGCTTCTCATTCAATTGATGCTGAAAGGTGTGGGTTTTTCTTCTCTTTTCTTATCTTTCTATGCGTTATTGACAGCATCAAGCCAGAGAGCCTATCATCTGCCTGTTGCAGGTGAACACGTCTGTTGACAACATTGGTGCAAGGAGGCTGCACACAGTGTTGGAGCGCATAGTGGAGGATATCAGCTTTGATGCGCCAGAAAAGGTGGGTCATACACCGTGCTAGCTGTTGCACGATGCCCCAATGTAGTAGGCAGCATGAGTCAATCACAATGCAAAGCTGTTGTCCCAAATGTGAAGCTGTTGCATGCTGCAGGCAGCAGTTGTGTTCTCATGATGACCACTGTTGCTGTTGTGGTTACTATAATGTCTTGTGACCAATGTGGACGCTGCAGGTCAAGGAGCATCAGCAAGCAGGACCCTTCCAGTACATTGTTGACAAGAAGGATGTCAAGGAGCGAGTTGGCGAGCTGCTGAAACGTCAAGACCTGTCCAAATATGTACTATAAGCAAAGTCACGCTATGCAAGTAACAAGTTCAGTTTGTACACTTCTGCTGCAGTATATAAAGTCAGCTGCTGCCTCTGCCAGTGCTCAAAGCATAAATAAGCATCCCAAGAGCATCGTCATTTTGCTTACCTGGACCTGCTGTTGTGGCAACAAAACTAATGGCAAGATCTATGGCTTAGTCTCTTACGCTGACAGAAAGCTGCGCCCCAGTCCAAGTGAAGTTGCAGGCTGCTGATTAGCATACATGTGCAAGATTGTGCAGAACCACTTTGAGATAAGAGGAGATGCCATTGCCGAACCAGACATACTGCCAATGGTCATGAGCAAACATACAGAATCGCAATTCCTTGCAATCGAGTTGGCTACACTATAGTAGCTACTTTTCACTTGCGATCTTGAAACAATATAATATAACGCTTCTTAAAGTGGTCTACGCTAATGATATTATACTGCTTATCTGCAAAGCAAGCCCACTAAGAACCAGATCAGTATAGCTGCTGCAGCAGAAGTGTGTCATCACATGAAGTACATCATCAAAGTCTTGTTGCAGCCCAGAGAGAGGAAGTACGAGACATGATCCAGCTTTCAGGCCTGTACAGCCAGACATGTCAGCCAGAAACCATCATAATCAAAGCCCTGTTGCAGCTCATGCAGAGTGGGCCTGGGGCTAAACAGATTGTGCATGGAAGGCCCTGCTAGCTGCAAGTAGGAGGGTAGCAAATGGGGGGAGCAGCAAAAGAATGGGCAGCAATACCGGCAGGTGGCTTTGGCTAAAAACACTACAGCACTCGGGCGATCACTCAGCCGAGTATTAGTTGAGCACAATCCAGTTTGACTTACCTGATCGGACGAGCAGGGGTACTTTCTGGATGGTATGGCCGTAGCATGCAAATTACCTGTTCCGACACATGGTGATAACTATTGCATGTCGCCAAGCCTGCAGGAGGTGCACCTGTGTGAGCCACACCCATGTGTCCCGCTATCCTGCACAGCAAGCTCACCAAGAAGCAGGCCACTATAGCTGCAGAAGTGTATTATCATGTGAAGTCTATCAATGATGACTTCAAAGCCTTGTTGCAGTCCACGCACACTGAACAAGAGCATGTCTGACTGGCGCATTGTCAGGAGCCGTGTGCCAGGGAACCGCGTGCTGCCTCCCGTTTGGACAGATCAGGGCAAAGCTTTCAGCACACTGCAAAACCCAGCGCAACAAAAGTGGAATTCTCAGAGAATCAAATCAATTTACACGTGCCATGACATAGCGGCAACTGTACATGGCTTTGGCGCAGAACAAAAACACAGATGGACAACCTGAAGGACTAGATCAAATTCAGCTACAAGCTTGATCTGCGCTTTGAACATTTGACATACAGGACAGCCTGTTGTTGCACGCCTTCATCAAATGCCTGGCAGACCTCATCCTCCCAAAAACAGGCGCTGACGCCGCACAATCTCCTTCCTACAGACTGGGCAGCGCTGCAGTCTGCGGCTGCAGCGCCTACACATGCACGCATGTCCACAAGGAATGGCAACAACCTGCACACATATCAGACCGAGTCAACAGTTTAATGTACAATCATATCTTCATGGAGAATGCATGCATGTCCACAAGGAATGGCAACAACCTGCACACGTATCGGGCAAAGTCAGCAACCTTATGCACAACCATGTCCTCATGCATTCTCTGGACCACATGCCTTCTGACAGCAGTATGGCTTGTTCAGGCGGCCGTGCAGGCAAGTGCAGCAAATTAAGCCAAGGCAAAATGCACCAGGGGGCACCAGACGCAAAGCTGCAGTCTATGTAGGCTGAAGACAACCAAACCAGGGCTTGCACAATGTCCGGAGTAACAGCAAGCACAGTTTGATTGAATCAAAACGCAAACGACCAGTTGTGGCCCAAATTGTTTCTGCAAGCTATATGAACTGAGTGCAGGGGCTACCTGAACAGGCCTGTTCATGCAGACATTGCACTCTGCTCCCCTCAGGAGGCCGGCTGTGGGGTCTTCCTGACTCTTTTGTGATCCAACAATTACATCCTGTAACAATGTCAGTTGTCAGACCATTGACGTATCAAGCCAAAACTGAACCAGTGTCTTTGTAGCTGCTTCTAAATCTCTGAAAGACAATTGAGCAGGCATAAAGGCAGCAAGAATAGGTGTGATGTACACATTTGTCTGCACCAGGAAGTTCATGTGCAAAGGGCATGTCACAGACGCAATTGCGCAATCAGCATAATGATGCACTGATGCAAAGGGCTTGTATACCTTCTTGGCATCTTTCACTAGGTCCTCATCATTGTCAACAACATCCTCAGTAGGTGCCTCATGAACAGATGCATTATCAGGCGCCTCCTGCAGCAAGCCCACCACAACAGCTCAGCATGTAATGCTGCCAGTGATTTTGTGCACATCACAATTGATATTGGACAAAGCCATTTTTTGGGCGCAACAATGCAGGCCAACACCCTTGCCCTTGACATGCCTGTCTCTTTGGCAGCAACAGCGGAAAGGGAGTCTACATACAGGAAGCTACTCAGGACTGTGCACACCTGACCCTAGGGGAAGCTACGTAGTAAGCAAGAAAAAAGTCGAAAGGACGGATGAATGATTTGAGAAATGGATTGACAGCCTGACATGCATACATCCTGCGCAAGTCATGGATGTGTGCACCCTTGCTACAAAGGCGGTCCACGCCAAGTTGCACAAGCTGTGCAGCACATTGGGCCAGTGCTGTTTTGACCGCAAATCCTGTCTATATAGCCAAGTGCCCAGCAGATGCATTAGATGAATCATTGAAAGCAGCATGCAGAGAGGCTGACCTGGATTTCATCCTGCAGGGGAGCCACAGGGGACTGTGGCAGGCGTTGATTGATAGCAGCAGCCGCAGCTTCAATGCGCTCTAGGTCTTCAGCTGTTTCAGCTTCGTCCTCGCTGTCTGTGACACCCACCTACGGACAGACATCGTGCAAGGTGAAAGTTGCATTGCCATTGCTGATCACATACTGGTCATTGATTCTGTTTCATAGATTTCAGAGCATGTCTGTTGGGTCACAAAGTCCTTGGGAAAAGTCACCACAGGACGAAACTTTATTGCTGTTGCCATCAGGATGTGGGTAGCACATGGTCATTGTGGTGCTGACAGGGCAGATTAGATCACAGCCCACTGTGTACCTGATGCCAGTTGCACACAGCCAACGATAGCTGCAGCAGACATTCACAGCAGTAGCAAACATTCACGGCAGTAGCAGCCATCACGGCAATGGCAGACATCCACACTTACAACAGTCACAGCACTTGTGAATATTCACAGCAAAAGCAATGTCTGTGAAGCACAGCGACGCCTGTGAAACATGGCAAGTATAAACAGGTTGCATTTGGGGGCTTACATCCTGAGCAGCATGTGTGGGTTGCTGCCTGGTGCGGCGGCGAGTTTCCAGCTGAATGCCATTGGCCACTGGCACCACAAAAGATTGCACCTCTGCCTCCTCAGAACCCTCCCTGTTGCCTTCTGGAATCAACACGCCACCGCCCACAGCCTCTGCAATGTGGCCATTGCTGTGAGGCCTATTGTGCAAGAAATGGCAGCCAGTTTGGAGTCGATTGACAGCATTTATCGGTTGTTTGGCTCCGAGCTGCTGCCTTAGGAGGCTCCCGTTATGCTTGCTGAAAAGCGTAAGCTTTTCTTTTTCTTTTCTATCTATTGGTTGCTTGTATACAATTGGAAGCAGACATTGTAAATAACGTACAGTCGGCAAGACCTGTCTGTTGCAGTGCATACAGATAATGCTGTTGACATGCATGCCTGTAATGATCATGTTAGTCCCCAGTAATCTTGGAATGACATTCGAGCTAGCTTTACAGAGTTGTGGCAGGCTCAATACAGCCCCAACAGCAGGAGCACTGGTCTGGGGATTGACTTGTCGAGGGGCTTGGCATATCTCTACTCAGCAACAACTGTGCAGCATCACAGAGGGCCAGACTAACATGACCAGGTTTTGCTGTGTGTACGCTTGTGCACAAAGGTGGCAGTGCACTTGCTACATCTGCACAAGAGGATTGCCAGGTCTCACAACAGTACCATCAGCTTTAGCCTGCATGGCATCCCAGCCTCCAGCAACGGTCAACATTCACATGGTTGACACATGTAAACTGGAAACTGTTGTCACATGGCTGAGCTCAACCGTGCCTGCCTGCCTTGTACGCTGTTCATGACTTATATTGGCAACTATTGTGAATGTTTTTGGCTTTGTTTTTGGTGGTGTTATCATCATTGGTCGCCACTGTGCTGTGATTGTCATCACTGTTATGATGTTGATTATGACTAGTACTAGCATTGATATTGTTATTGTTACCTGCTTCTACAGGTGGCATGTCATCATCTGAATCAAAGCCTGTGGTGTCCTCAGATCCAACACTGCCTTGATCATCATGATCAATACGCAGGATCAGTGGCTCTCCCAAGCCATCCTCATCCTCTTCATCTTCTGCAAAGAGTCAAGCATACATGCTGAGTCAATTACGCTGTAAGAATGCATGGCAGCAAACTGTAGCAGCTACCAATGACACGCAGCATTTCCATGAAGACTGCTGTGTTGCAGCAAAGATTGTCTGTGACTTGGCACAGCAGGACTTGAGGAGCTCATGAGATTTGATGCCCCCCTCATGGGGTACCTTAGCCTTGCCAGGAATGTACCTTCATGCCGGCAACCAATGGGGTACACAAGGCTGATCGTGGCTAAACTAAGCATGCAGTAAAGCTACCTAGCACACATGCATATAAGCACTACTATCCCGAAAACAGCTGCTCGAGATACTGGCATCCATCTGCAGTAAATTTGATGTTTACTACCTTGCAAACAACTAGCTTGCTCAGTGTCTCATTCACTGCTGCAGGCTGGCCCCAAACCATGCAACCCAAACACTGCTGCATATACAGCCCTGCCACATTCAGGTGCTGTAAACGCAACAGTGTTTGGGTTGCATGGTTTACCATGATGAGCTGCACAACATGGCACACAATTCACAGCAGCAGCAGCAGCAGCAGAACATGGCAAAAGATTGATAGCAGCAGCAGCAGCAGCAGCAGCACAACATGGCAGAAGATTGATAGCAGCAGCAGCAGCAGCAGCAGCAGCAGCAGCAGCAGCAGCAGCAGTGGTGAGTCACCTGCATGGCGGTCAGCAAAGTGGTGCACCAGCCTTCCAGCCACCAGCACTAGGGTGGTCACAAGAACACAGCTGCCAAAGATGATGAGCGAGGTAGCCCACTGGGGCAACTGCCCTCCAGCCCCTCCAATCTGCAACAGCATTGAACAGAGTCACACTTGAGTGCCGAGAATGCTGTTGTTGGGGAGAACGACAGTGTTTGCATGTGCAGGACTGATGATGTGATTGATGGTGATGAATGTGGCACAGGAAGATGTTATGACGACTGCTCTTGTCCCCAGCCAGATTTATGCTGTCCCAAGTTGCGTGAACGCACCCATAAGTAAGGACACATGCAAATGTAGTGGCCAGCCGCCAATGCAAAGTGCCACCAGTGAGCCTTACAATCTGTACTGAAGGTGCCTTTGCATGAAAGCAGCCCACAAGCATTGTGCCAGTGACTACTTTGACAACACAGATCTGGATGCTCTTGCCAGGCTCTGCAACAAGTCACAGGCATGCTTGCACAGACTTCAGACAGACTGACAAGGGTCGCAGCAACAAAAGCTCATGCAGCAGTCTGGCAGCAAACGCTCTAGCAACAGTCTGACAACAAATGCCCTAGCATCAGTCGGGCAGCAAGCCCTCTAGCAGCAGTCTGACAACAAGAGCCCTGGCAGCAGTCTGACAACAAAAGCTGTAGCAGCAGTCTGGCAACAAGCTCTAGCGGCCATCTGACAACAACAGCTGTAGCAGGAGTCTGACAACTACAGCTCCATTAGCAGTCTGACAACTAAACCTCTAGCAGCAGTTTCACAACAGCTCCAGTAGCAGTTTCACATCAACAGCTCCAGTAGCAGTCTGACAACAAAACCTCTAGCAGTCAGTGACAACAGATGCTGTAGCAGCCGTCTGACAACTAAAGCTGTGTCAGCAGCCTGACAACAAAAGGTGTAGCAGCAGGCTGACAGGGCTGACCTGGCTGCTGCAGTCAGGTCCGCCAAAACCATCCAGGCAGTCACAGCTGCCCAAGTTGCACACCCCATGGCCAGAACAGAAGTTGAGGTCTGAGCAGGAGTCCAGGGGGTGGATAGTTTTGGACAGGCATGTCTTGCAGCACTGTGCTGGAGCTATTGGCACAAGACCCAATGCTGTGATCCTGCATTCAATAACAACAATAATAATCACAAAAGTAGTAGTAGTAGTAACAATAATAATAACTAAGACGCTTTCCAGCTCATGATGAGCTAGGTATGTGCAAGACAAGTCTTGTCTCTCCCGAGCAGCCTGGCTTGTGCACCCCTTTGATGTCCCTGTAGGGTAATGTGCCTGTAAGGTGCAATTGCAGTTGCATATCTGGTGGCCATGTCTGATGTAATGAGCAATATGATGCCCATCTGTGACCAAGTGTCTGCAATGGAAGAAACAGCTGCTGTATGCTGTGCTGTGCGGGGGTGCAACACTTTCAAAGCACAACTTGGCTGTGGGCATGGTCTACCAAAGCTTTGAAAGCACAACTTGCATGCCACTGATCACAGTATTCAAGTCTAGGACTGCCAGGTGGATAGGTCACCTCCAGCGCTCAAAACCTTGGAGCAGCCTGTTGCTGTCTGTTTCGCCGCAGTTGATGTCAACGCTGAACTCGCAGTCACAGCGTTCTAGCTCCCATGCCTCGCCTGTGCTGAGCAAGACTGAAGGTGTGCAGCAGTCCACTGCCCCAACAGGGTAATAGTAATTGGCCGCATTTGACACTCTGATGGCTTGTCCGAAACCAGTCACAAAGCTGCTGCCTTGGGGCTCGCATTTCAGGCCGTCACTGCCCTGGCCTGAGGACTTGTGACAGCCTATTGAGACTACAGCCACTGGCTTGGCATCTGGACTGAGCTGGCCTTGTGAATCTGGTAGCTCAGCTGGGAGGCAAGGGCGACAGCATCTGGCCCTTGATAGAGGCACCAGGCCTCCCCCAGTCAACTGCAACAGCAAAGGTAACATTGCTGAGTGCAGGTTTGTACAATCTGCAGAGGTCACAAGAGGTGGTATGGGTGCTACGCACCCAGGACCCTTCTCTCTCAAAGCTGGAAATAAACCACCCCTCCTTCTCGCAGGAAAGGCCATTCGGGGGACCGGTGGCAACTTCGCAATCGCATAGTGCCAATTCACCAGGGTCTGTGCCTACATATCCTGCAGATAGCGCTGAATTATAGCACCATATGTGAAGCTTAGGTAAGGCACACAAGGGCTGATTTGATGCCACCAACCTGTGAAGTTGCTTGCAGCTGGTAGATCCTCAACAGCTTGAGAGCGTGTCGAAAAGAAGCAGGTGCTGACAGTCAAAGCGCACAACACGACCCAGCTGAGATGCAGCATGAACGCTGAGCACTGCGGTTGTCGGCCCTGTAAAACGTGATCTGACAATACAGCTACTCGTGTCGGTATTTCGAGCTCACAGACTTATGCAAGAGTCCTGCACAAGCGGATTTGTTGACCTGTCACCTGATAGCATTTCGTGGATGCATGTGATGCATGTTGCAGTTGGGAAGAAGAAGGATTTGTATGCAAGCAAGGCTCTGCAAGTTGCAAACACCGCGCGCAGCTTGTTCAGACTGTGTTGTGGCTTGTAAACCGACATCGTGTGCGTTGTGTTTTCCATTGCGCCTGCTTCTGTGCATCTTGAGCTGTGTTCTGCTGCTCTTTGCATGGGTGCTATGGAAGACCCGTCAAACAGAGCAGCACGTCTTCGGGCTCTTAGAGAGGCAGCAGGACTAGACACTGGTGAACAAGAGTTGAACGGCGCTGCAACAGACACCGCAGATCAGCCCGTTCTCAAGTTCAGAAATTACACGGTTAGAGACGACAAGATCACTCACGAGAAAACGGCTGTTGCAAACCCTCCAAAGTACGAGCAGCCAGTCGTAGAGGCCGATGTTGACGTCGAGGGAGAGGTGACCGATGCTTGCGTTATAGATCAGCAGTCAAACAACTTTTTGTTCGGTCTTTACCAGTTGTCTTGCATACAGGAACTGCTGTTAAGTGTTGCGCCAAAGAAGCCAAACTGGGATTTGCGAAGAGATGTTGAGCCAAAGCTTGCCAAGCTGGAACGGAGGACGCAAAGAGCAATGATTCAGTTGATGCAAAATCAGCAGCACCATGCCAGCGAAGAGCCCACCTGACAGCTTGAGTGCTGCAGCCCCTTGACAGGCTCCTGACATGATGGAGGGCGGCAGCATGATGCAATACAGATAGTTTTCATGAGTTCACCCCTTTTTGGTCAATTCTACCAAAAGTTGCTTGTGAAGTGTGCTACTCCATGTGACATCCCCACCTAGTGACGCAATCTGCCTTTTGTCTTCCCAAGAAAGGTGCACAGCGCATTCGTGTCGATGCTGTGCTGACTGCTCAAGTATGCCTGATGTGCATTACACCACTTACATGCAAAACTTCCTGTGTTTCTGTTTCCATGTTTCTCTTTGTCCTGAACACTGCTTGCTCATTTGCAGCTTGTGTATGGACGCTGTTGATGTTTGACCCATGTTGCACTTGGTAACATATGGTCTTCCATACATACTGACATTCCAACTTGTTATCTGTATGAGCATGAACAATGTGCACCTTGATGCGATCGCATTGGACTTCTAGCATTAATTTTGCGGCATTATGACAGCTGTCCAGTCTCAGGCAACTTTTTTACGGCCATGCCTTTCTTGTGTGCTGTCAAGATCATCTGTGTTTGAGACAGCCAACACCATGCAACGCTGTATGTATGCACGTGAGTTGATTTGGGTGTGGACTGGCATCATATAAAGCTAAACCGGATGTTACAAGATGAAGTAGAACCGACATAACAGTTCTGCACAGAGTCTGGGTGGTCCACCATATGGGATGCACCTGAAAAGCTGGCCAAACTAAGAACTCTGCCACTTGATTGTGGAGCTGCCATCATGGCGCATCCACAACACGTTCCCTCACACATTTCCAACATGTCTAATCACACCCTGCTCAAAAGCAGGGATCCACATGATGGCATCAACCAGCGCTACCAACGCGGCCAGCGTAGATCAGCTTCACCCACATTTGCAACTGCATTGTGCTGACAGCCCATCAGCATGCAGCGCCCACCTAATGCTGCAGACATTATCCCCACTAAAGTGCCTGGCTCACCCGGGGGTCTCCCGGGGGCAAATGTGCGCTGCTGTCACACAGATGTTGCTGCTGCTGCTCATTGCTGCGCAAAACCTATGACCAAGACTCAATGACTCCAGGAGTACAGTACACACATTTGTGTACTAGAGTGCACTCCAGGCCAGACCTGCTTGGATCACAAGCAACAGGTGCACACTTATTAGCTGCTCTTGGTCAATCCTACTGGCCCACTTTGCACCACACAGGTGAGCAACAAAGATTCTGTGTGCAGGCAATCATGAAGCTTGGGCCAGCTGCAGGACAGCCAAGTTCCAGCAAAGGAAATGTCACGCAGCTGTTGCTGACACTGTATGGGATTGTTGGCTGCTGCAGCACTGCGGGATGAGATGAACATGGAGTGGCTTTGAACTTGAGCCGGGCTGTAATTTGCAGAGTTGCCAGCCTGGTCGTCGATCCAGATACAACACAGATGGTCTCTGGCAGACTTCAGCACAGAACAACACTGCATGCACGTGCCATGAACCTACAAGCAACATGACATTGTCAACTTTGAGATGCACATAATAGTATCAGCACTTCCACGTGTCAACAGCAGTGACCGCAGCTTGTTGCCCATGTTCTGAGCAAAGTTTTGAGTGAATGAGTCACTAGGGCCGTGACAGGTGTTTAGACGTCTGACCACGCAGCAAGCTGCTGAACACAGCAGTGACTATGGTCAGATAGAAATGCTTACCGTTGACACAAACATACAGACGATATCCACAAACAAAGCTGCTGAGGGACCACTAGAGCTCAGCAGTTGCAGCATGTCTGCCAGACATACATCTGATCCCAGCGGCCTGCGGCACCAAAGCAACCTTGAGGAGACTGGTTGAAAAGGGACAAGGCAAGGAAGGAACAAGACAACCCAAAGAGTATTGGTTGAAAAGGCTAAGACAGGGAGCAGGCTTGATAAAATGCAGTCATTGTCCTCACAGCACAACATCAGCATAAAGGACGCAACATTAGCAACAAGGCGTCACAATCATGTTTTGCATCTGGACTTTCATAGTATCAAGCCATGACAACTGACTGGCATGACGCAAGCTGGGCATGCAGATGTCAACAAAGTCCATTGGTGTGAGCCAGTCAGACCTGCTGGGTGAGAAAGCTGCGCTTGAATTCCTCCCCTGCAGGCACTTCATGGCAGGTCATGCTGACTCCGTGCGACCAGCAAGGCGCTGTTGGCAGAGATAGAGGAAGGGCAGGCATGCTGCCCCCATTAAGTATCCTGAAATGAGGCTTTTCGATCCAGCATGGCGCCAACCCTGTGACCACCTTGCAAGACCACTGGCAAGAAGAACGCTGGGGACCCCGCCAGCAGGGGTAAAGTTGGCCAAGCATGGCTCTGTGCAGATCTGCAACCAATGAACGCAAACGTCACACGCTGCATTTGTACCAAGAGATGTCCAATGAGAGCGCGGGGTTGTTGAGACAAGGGTCTAATGATGTGCAGCAACAGGAAGCATATCAGGTGCATTACAGTGTATATTGTGTACAGTGTATTCTTGTCTTGCATACTTTGTGACAGCAAAGACCAAGGCCCGGTTCTGCTACCTGCTTATCAGAAGCCAGCACCTGTTGGAGTGCATGAGCTGAGGGTGAGCAGTCTGTGGTGCATCTCATTCAATGGTGGCGCAACACATATTGAGTGCAATCTGTGCACAGTGTGCAGAAGTGATGCGCGACGGGACAACAAAGCACCTGGCTCATGGCTGCTATATGTGTGGCTGCTGGCCTAATGAGCAAGGCCGACTGAAGCAGTCAGTGCTGAGCTTTCCTCAATGCTGCCGCTTGGGGCCTGCACTTTGCCTTTTTGGGGCAGACTTGCCTTGAAATGGGCTTCTTGAGGTGGCCTTCTCCACAGTCAAGATCTGCCTGTATACCTGCCTGCACAAAACATTGCATCCACGTCAGGCACAAACGCCAGCAGCGTGAACATTGATCTGTTGATATAGCATTGTCATGCACATCTGATCTTCCTGTGTGCTGCCGTAGCACACACGAGAAGACTGTTGACAGGGCAAACAGGCTAGCTGAGAAGACTTTGTCCTGAAGGACATCACATCAAACATCATGAGGCAGTAGCAGTATGCATGGACAAGTCATACAGCAAGCACTATGCACAGAGATTGGTTCACCTGAGACAGTGCTTCATTGCTCCCATACAAGACAGATCACTGTATAGATACCGTCTGTAGCCTGCCCATTCACAGGC
>JAABUK010001820.1_pt1 | contig 39908 bp, 43 predicted proteins | sample 5559141 | NCBI WGS metagenome assembly JAABUK01 (sample SAMN10711869, study PRJNA513367) | rock metagenome | isolation source: Antarctica rocks | place: Antarctica: Victoria Land, Pudding Butte nord | collected 2016-01-03 | reverse complement strand
AAACTCTCTTTGATTTCTTCTGTATTCTTAATATTCTAGTTATAGCTATCTCTATTGATCAAACATTCTATTCAGCTACGCACTATCTCGCTGCAGTGTGATTAGATTCTAGACATGATCTCAACAATTAATAATGTTAATAAGCATAAACAAAGTTAATGCAAGATTGTTAATATCAATTCTTCAGCTTTGCTTTTTTTCTTTCTTTCTTTTCTTTTTGTCTTATTTCAATATACTCTTTCATGAGTATTGCTCTTTTGAACTGATGAAGCATGAAATTTGCTATGTGTATTTTGCATAGCTTGCAACTTATGATATGAACTTCTTTTGTTGCAACATTGTTGTGATGCAAGTCAGTTTATGAGTTAACATGAATAACATAGCAATATTAACATCATTATTATTATTATTACTATCATGATAAGTAACAGCATTTGCACTCATTGAAATCATGCTAACATGCTCATGAAGTTTGTTCATTTTCTTGAAGTGTACATTTCTCTTCACATCATCATTACTGCAACATTTATCATATTTACTTTTTCTGCTTTTCTTACATCTGCTGCATTAATGACTGAACTCATAATTTTTAATAAACATATTTATCTTTGCATATTTTAATAAATGCTGATGTATATTAAATCATTATGATCAGAAGATTTGATGCTGTTGCTGCATTCATCATTTGAGCATAGTGATAATTCACATGTATCATGTTCTCATTGAGTGTGCTCATAAATGCAAGCATTGCTTTAAAGAAAAACATGATTGCATGATGAATTTAATCTTGCATCTTCTTCAATTAATGATGCATCATGCTGCGCAAATGATGATTTAACATCTCATCATTTACATTTAAAATCATTTTGCTCTTCATTTTTAATAATGAGAGAGTGAGTAGTTTTTTTTCTCAGCATATGAGATTGTATTTAACAGTTGAGTAGAAATTCTCATTTCTTTTATCTTTGTTACTTTTCATCATTGCTGCATCACTTTGTCTTTGTCTTGTAAGTATTAATTGAAGTAAGTAATGCATGATAAAATTCATTGATGAATAAATAACTTTTCTTTTCATTTTAACATTCTTACTTATGATCATTAATTACTTCTTTTCTTTGTTCTTTTACAACATTTATCATCTTTCTTTTTAAAAAACATATGTTGCATGAGATTTTATAATTGTAATTTAATATCAATTTTTTAAACTTGCATCTTTATGCTTTTAATACTTTCTCAATCATGATTCTTATATGATTTGACTTTTTTTTTGACTTTTTTGCAATCAACTGATGTACTTGTCTTTCTGTTTTATAATTCTCAAAGATTTTCTTTACATTGCTAAGATTTTTCATTAATTCTCAAAAGTTTTCATAGAAAGATGAATCAACTCATTGAACTAAATACTTAATCTTTTCTTTCTTGATTCACTGATCAAGTATCTTCTTTATTTTTCATTTCTTTTTTTCTTTTATAAGAATGATTTGCAACTTTGAATTCTCATTACATAAGTATCAAAGTTTCAATAAAGAAACATGAAAAATTAAGTGAATTGCATCATATTTTTCAGATAGTTCAAGCTTATATGCTTGCATGTTGATTTTCTTCAATATTTTGAATAATTTCAATTGTTTATGATCAATCTTCTTCTTTAAACAAAGCATATGAATGTTTATACTTTGCAAAAACACTTTGTCTTTCATTTGAAAGCTTGCAACTTTATGATAAACATTATAATATTTTGCTTGCTGCTTTGCTACTTACTTTCATAGTGTTATGAGTTTGCATAGAGTGAATCATATGAGTGTATTCTAACTAAAAGTTCAAAGCTAAAGAAGAAGAAAGATGAAACACGTCATGAATTTTATTCACGAAGGCACGCTAGATCGCTAGCGTGTCAACATCAGCTTTATACTAGTTTATGATAGTTTAACATGATTTATGTTAAACTAACTTGAAGTGCACACTTGTAACATTACTTTTCTCTTCATTTAGCAATATTCTCATTGCTGCAGTTTGATTGATCTTTCTTTTGATTTCTATCTTGACTTATTCAAATATTGTTCATAAAAGTCATTTATGATCTTCTGATACTTCTTGAACTCATTTTCATCAACGTTGTATCAATGTAGATTGACGTTGTATTCTTTTCAATTGACATGATATTGTAATCATCATCTGTAATATCTGAAGTTCAGTATGTTCTTCACTTCTCATTTATCTTCATCATTCATCACTATAAAATCAGACGACTCATTTCATTGTTCTTTCAGAGAGTTCTTTGAATTCAGTTGCAGCAGATTCAAAGCGAACTTCAAATGAATCTTCATTGTTGATGACAATTTCAGTCAATATGCATGTTTAATCTCAATCAGAATCTTGAAAGATTTTAGCATTTTATCATTTAGTTTCTTTAATGATCTTGTGATCATAATGTTTCTAGAATTTAGAAACATCATGTCATTTATCTTGTAAATCATTTTCTTTCAATGTTTATTAATCTGTTTCTTTATGATGATTCTGATTCTTGCTAATGCTTGTTTGATTAACGTTAGTGATTATTTCATATGTTCAAATATATTCTCTGCTTTATCTGCTTTGATTCTTGCTTGAGTGATTTCATATTCAGTTGAATTTGAATTAAAGCTTATGTGAAAGTGAAAATTCTTATTCAGAAAGAACGTTGACTGTTCAATTGATGATGAAATAGCGTTGTTATTGATGAATTCAGTCATAAATAATCAGATGAATCAATCATCTTGCATATATGAGCAGTAGCTTCATAGATATTATTTCACATTCTGATTCACTCTTTTTGTTTGATCATTGATCTGCGAATGATAGTTGATAAATAGTTTCATCTTAATGTTGAGTTTCAAACATAAAGACTTTCAGACAATTGTTACGAGCGTATCAAGATCGATAAGACTGAACAAGGCTGAAGCTCTAATCAATTCGCAATGCACGCTAGCGAGTACTCTGCATATTGATTAAAACTAGTCAATGATCTAGTCAAGATCTGATCTAGATCTGACTCAGGTTTGACTCAGATATGACTCAATCTCTTTTTCTTTCTTAATACTCTTTTTCTTCTTCAACATTCTTTTCTTTCAACAACATCTTGTTCATCTACATTACATTCTTCTCATGTCACAAACATATTTCTTTCAAGTCTAACGCGATCTCTGAACATTATATAAATAGAAGCTTTTGTATCAATCTTCTTCTGTATTCTTAATATTCAGTTATAACTATCTTTAAAGATCAAGCACTATCAATTCTGATCTTCATTGATTGTATCATTTAGACATGATTCTAACATTATATTAAGAATTTGTTAATCACATGATATTGATCTCATTACTCATTCAACATACTCGTCTAGACAGAATGAGTTTAAAGAAATTCATTTATCTGATGATCAACAATAATTGAAAGATAAAACAACACTAGAGAATTGAATAGAATCAACGACAAGACTGTTTGAATTGCTAGACTACTTATTGCTCATTAAGTACATAAAGTTCACTCGATTACAAGAATCATGATAAAGAATCTTCGTGAATTGCTCAAGAATCAAATTGATTGATAGATTCAACGATAAAGAATCTTCGTTGTTTGCTAGAGAATCAATCAAATCAATTAACAAACAAATCTCATTTTCTTTGTTGAAGATTGAATCTCATCTTATACATCTTTCTTCTTCAAATCATCAAGCATCATCATTCGTTCAATTATTTTTCAAATAAATCTCATCATGTTTAGTTGTTCATTTACTGAAGAGCATTCTGAAGAATTTCGAAATCGTTTCTTTCAAATCTTTGATGCTGATTCATCGAAATCATCAAGTGCTGCGTCATTCATTCATGAAGATGATGAATCATTCATTGAAATGATAATATTTCTCGTGTTTTATGAAATCTGAAAGACTCAAAGTTTAGCTCTTAATGAAGAAACAGATTGACTTTACGAGTTAAATAAACAACAAGAAGACGAAATCAAAGAGTTGAAGACAAGACTTCAAGCTAAAGAAAACACTTCTTCTGATTTCATCTACTCTGAGCGTTCTAGATCTCAAAAAATACCTGATTCTTCGCTGTTTACTGATGAAAAGAACTTTACTTAAGAGAACTGATACGAAAAAATTCAGAATAAACTAAAGATCAACGTTAATCTCTTTTTTAATAAATGAGTCAAATTGAACTATATACATTCTAGATTATTCAATGACGCAGCTGAGATCACTCAGACTAAACGCGAACGTGATCATGTCAATCTTTATAAAATCATCAAAGATCTTTTGAAAGAGCTAGCTCAGTTGTTCAATGATTCGAATAAGAAAGTCAACTTTTGTAGAAAATACTACAATCTGATTCAAGAATTCAAGAAATTCAATGAATTTTATACTCAGTTTCAACGTCTATCTTTCTATCTAGACTATCACGAAAAGCAACTGATTGTTGATCTGAAAGATAAAATCAATCTTCGTCTTCAATTCATTTGAATAAATCAACTAGTTTAATCTGATTTTCTAAAAGAAATTCATTTCTATCTGATTCATTTGAATAATGATCAGCGAGTCATTCGAAAGATCAAGAACAAGCTCAAACGCGTTAATGATCTTTCAAAGACTATCTTTCATAAAGTGACTGTTATCACTTAATCAGTTGATCATTTGAAGTCTGATCAGTCAAAGTCGCGCGACGTGATTTTAACTAACGTCAAGAAAGCAGACGTTCTAGTCGAAATCTGTTTCATATGTCATAAATCAGATCATAGCTTTAGAGAGTGCTTGAATCAACCTACTAGAATTAATGCAGTGAACAATGAATATGATCGCTTCAATTTCAATTCGAATTTCGATTTAAAAAACTAGTCATCTCTTTAAAAGTCATTAAAGAGATAGAGATTATATCTTTGTGCAAACTAAACGAAATTTTATTGAAAGAAAATTACTTTGAAAAGTTGTTTCTAATTGATGCTCATCTCATCTCTCAGAATTGATCTTTCAGCCTTCGTTTTCTAATAGACAGTGATTCAATCGTTTACATAATCATACATTCTAATCTAGTCAATAAAGTATGCAAGAAACTGAAAATTCAATTTATATCATTGACAAAAGAGAAGTTAATAAGAGATTATGATGAGAAGATATTTAAGAAGATCATCACTCATAAAATTTTATTCAATCTCATCATCGAAAGTCATAAGAAATTAACTGTATCAATGCTGATAGCTGATATTGATCATCATGAAGTCATATTAAGTAAGCTTTGAATGAACAAAAACGAAATATTATTGAATATGCAAAATGACATTATTGTTTTTTCAAATCAATTGAATACTTCTATTTCGATTTTTTCGATCTCTCTCAATTTCAAGCACTCAAGTTAATTGCGATCATCTTTGTTCTTTTCAATCATTCAGACTAAGATCTCTATGATGCTCAAACGACTCGTTTCAATCACTGCTCAGAAAGAGTTATTCTCAATTCAAAGCATAAACGTTGCTTTATTTAAAACACTGTTGAATTGTTCAAAGAAAAACAAGATTGAAGTCTTTGCTTTATTCATGTCAAACATCAATAGAAAAATCGCGTACAATACTCAGTGCAATTTGAACGCTTTAAAAATCTTTTCAATTAATGAAACGACTCAGAATTTGAAAGACATTAAAGCGAAGCTGTCTTCAAAATATCACGAGTTTCTAGATGTTTTTGATTGAGCTCAATTGAATAAACTACTCTCTCATCGCTTCTATGATCATAAAATCGAGCTCATCAGTGATTCAACACTCTCTTGCTGTTGAATTTATTAAATGTTTTCTATCAAACTTCTGAAAGTAAAGAAGTACTTAAACGAGAATTTTTCAAAGAAATTCATCACTTTCAACCAGATTCTCTATTTCTTTCCCGTTTTATTCGCTCTCAAAGCAAATGAAGATTTTCGATTCTGCGTGAACTATTGAAAGCTAAATGTCATTTTCAAGAGAAATAGATATTTTCTATCGCTGATAAACAAGATCATTGATAAAATAGTGAGTTGCAAGCATTTAACTAGATTGAACATCATATCAACGTTCAACAAACTTCAAATGCATCTCAATAATGAGAATTACATCACTTTTATCACTGCTTTAGAAGCATATAAATACAAGATGCTATCATTTAAACTGACTAATGAATCAATCTTCTTTCAGCAATATATGAATGATGTTCTATGAAACTTTCTGAACAACTTTTGCCAAGTTTATTTAAATAACATTCTCATCTATAGTAAAATGAGAAAGAAACATAAAGATCACGTTAAACTACTATTGAGTCAACTACGTGAAGCTGAACTGCAGATGAATATTCAAAAGTGCAAATTCAATGTAAAAGAGACTGTCTTTCTAGAAGTCATTGTATCAGAACTAAATCTTCATATGAATTTCAGCAAAGTGACAGTCATAGTCAGCTGAATCACTTTAATCAATGTAAAGAAAATTCAGAGCTTCGTGAAATTTGTTAACTTCTATCGTTGTTTCATTAAGAACTTTTCGAAGCTAGTCAAATCATTCACTCAACTGACTAGAAAGAACACATTTTTTGTTTGAAATGAGATCTGTGTTCAAGTCTTTGACAATTTAAAGAAACAAGTCAGCTCGATCTCAGTATTTCGTCACTTTGATTTCAAACGACAAGCTATTTTGAAGATTGATGCTTCAAACTATGTAAAAGATGAAATACTATCTCAATATAATGACGAGAGAGTTCTTCATTCAATGATCTTCTACAGCAAAAGCATGATTTTCGCTGAGATCAATTATCACATTTATGACAAGAAATTACTAGTCATTATTCAATGTTTTGAACATTGATGATTTGAGCTGAAATGCACTGAATTACTCATTCAGATGTTTATCAATCATCAGACTTTGAAGATTTTCATGAAAAACAAACAGTTGAGTCGATGACAAGTCAACTATCTGAACATTTTATTGAAGTTCAACTTTCAAATCATCTTTAGATCAGGCAAAATAAATACTAAAGTCGATGCTTTAATCAGAATGCTTCTAGCGAACATTTCTGAATCAGCTCAGCGTTTTGAAGATCATTTTCAGACTATTCTGATCTTTGATAGAGTTGATGTTCTATTTATTAAATTGAAAGCAAATCTCTATCAATGAGTATGTATGATCAATTAAACAGATGAGCTCTGCAGTGAATATAAACAAGCTATGAACGACAACAAGCTCAAATTTCATATCACTAAATTAAAAAACTGCAAAATCATTGACGACGTTCTATTTAAAAAAGATCTACTGTGAGTCTTTGAGAACATGCACACGAAATTACTACAAGAAGTGCATGATTAATCTTCAATCTCTCATCTCAACAATAAATGAATCATTGATCTAGTTCAGCGTTTCTACTATTGATCAGATCATTGAGCTACTATTCGATGATACATTCAAAACTGTCATGCTTATCAACGAAGCAAAGTCTCTAGAAATAGCATCAATGAACTTCATCATTCTCTTTCGATTTCACAAGAATGTTGAAAAGATATAGCTATGAACTTCATCACTGAACTATCTCTGTCAGAAGACTATAACATCATTTGCATAATCATATGTCATCTCATCAAAGAATGTCACTATGTTTTCTGTCATTGAAGAGACAATGACATTTCAGTCAAAGAAATGATTTGAATCATGCTATAAAACATTTATTGACTGCATGATCTACTCAGTTCTATTGTTTTGAACAGAGACTCTCAATTCATATCAACTATGTGAAAAAGTCTTTGCAAGCAACTGAGAATCACAGCTAGTTTATTCACAGCATATCATTCTGAGATTGATGATCAATCGAAACGAGTTAATCAAGACGTTGAACGCAAACTTAGAATCTACTGCAATTACATGCAGAACGACTGAATCAAATGAATATCTATGATGAAATTCAGCGACAATTTCAATATCTTCTTGATTACTTCAATGATTCTTTTCTACTTCAATAAAGAATTTCATTCTTGAATGAATTTCGATTCAGATATGACTAACTACAAAACAACTTATGAACAACTTGAAGCTAGAAAAGCAAATGATATTGTCATTCAAATGAAAGAGTTACTGAGCTTCAATCGTCAACAATTAAAAAAGACGAAGCTGATCATTGAAGTTCAGATTAATAAACATAGACGAAATGTCATTTATGAAGTAAATGACTGAGTTTAACTATCTTTCAGAAATGTTAAAACAACGAGACTCTGCAAAGATTTGAAAGACAAACAGCTAAATCTTTATCAAATTACTGCTAAAGTGAGTATCTTCTATCATCTTCATTTATCAGTCAGCATGAAGCATCTGCATTCAATGTTCAGCTCAAAGTTACTACAATCATATTCAAAAGACTTTCTATCAGAACAGCATTCAGAATCACTCAGATCAATCACTATTGAAGATGATGAACATTGAGAAATAGATGATATATTGAACTTCAGACGCTATCAAGGTCGAATACAGTACAAAGTCAAATGAAAAGATCTAAATAAAGACGATGAATGATACTATGTCGATAAAGAAAAATTCAATGACTCAGAGAAAGTTTTGAATGAATTTAATAAGCTATATTCAAACAAATCGCGCTAAATATTGAAATAACTATCAACAAAAGCGAGCAAATGAACTACATTCATGCAAACATAAATTTTCAAAGAGAGAAATAATGTTACGAGCGTATCAAGATTGATAAGACTGAACAAGACTGAAGCTTTAATCAATTCGCAATGCACGCTAGTGAGTACTCTGCGTATTGATTAGAACTAGTCAATGATCTAGTCGAGATCTGACCTAGATTTGACTCAGGTTTGACTCAGATATGACTTAACCTCTTTTTCTTTCCCAACATTCTTTTTCTTTCTCAACACTCTTTTCTTTCAACAACATCTTGTTCATCTACATCACATTCTTTTCATGTCACAAACACATTTCTTTCAAGTCTAACGCAGTCTTTGAACATTACATAAATAGAAGCTTTTGTATCAATCTTCTTCTGTATTCTTAATATTCAGTTATAGCTATTTCTAAAGATCAAGCACTATCAACTCTGATCTTTATTGATTGTATCATTTAGACATGATTCTGACAACAATCAATATGAATTGAGAATCGCGATTGAATACTATTGTTCTCAATAGTTTATAAGTTCTGAAAACTCATATCAACAGCAGCTTAACTGTTTGTTCTGCGAAGATTTCTTCGTCATTTGATCAACATGATATATAATGTCGTTTCTTAAACAATTGATTTATGACTGTTAAAATCGCGTTGCTTTCATCACTTTCTGATAAATTGATAATGAAATCTAATGATATGTTCTGTCATTACTGCTCAAATAAAAACAATGACTTCAGCAATTCATTGATTTGATCTCTCGATGCTTTTAATCTATGACAAATGTAACAATTTCAAATGTAGTGCTTGATCATCATTCTCATCTTTGATCAGCAATATGATCATCTCAGCAAGTTCAACATTCAATTCATGTCAGAGTGTTCATTAATCAAAAGATCATGTGCTTTTCTTATTAATGTCAGAATCATGTCTAAATGATACAATCAATGAAGATCAGAGTTGATAGTGCTTGATCTTTAAAGATAATTATAACTGAATATTAAGAATACAGAAGAAGATTGATACAAAAGCTTCTATTTATATAATGTTCAAAGACTGTGCTAGACTTGAAAAAGATGTGTTTGTGACATGAAAAGAAGATGATGTAAATGAACAAGATGTTGATGAAAGAAAAGAATGTTGAGAAAGAAAAAAAGTGTTAAGTCATATCTGAGTTAAATCTGAGTCAGATCTCAACTAAATCATTGACTAGTTCTAATCATTATACAAAGAACTTGCTAACATTCACTGTGAATTGATTAAAGCTTCAGTCTTGTTCAGTCTTGATACGCTCGTAACATTACTTCTTTCTTCGAAAATTCATGTTTGCATGAATGTAGTTTCTTTGCTCACTTTTGTTAATAGTTATTTTGATATTTAGCGTGATTTGTTTGAATATAACTTATGAAATTCATTCAAAACTTTCTCTGAATCATTGAATTTTTCTTTATTAACATAATATCATTTATTGTCTTTATCTAGATTTATTCATTTGACTTTGTATTGTATTTAATCTCAATAGCGTCTGAAGTTCAATATATCATCTATCTTTCAATGTTCATTATCTTTAATAATGATTGATCTGAGTGATTCTGAATGTTGTTCTGATAGAAAGTCTTCTGAATATGATTACAGTAGCTTTAAGCTGAACATCGAATGCAGATGCTTCATGCTGACTGATAAATAAAAATGATAGAAAATATTTACTTTGATAGTGATTTGATAGAAATTTAGCTGTTTATCTTTCAAATCTTTGCAAAGTCTCATTGTCTTGATATTTTTGAAAGATAGTCAAACTCAGTCATTTACTTCATAAATGACATTTCATTTATGTTTATTAATTTGAACTTCAATGATTAGCTTCGTATTTTTCAATTGTTGATGATCAAAGCTCAGTAACTCTTTCATTCAAATAATAATATCATTTGCTTTTCTAGTTTCAAATCATTTATAAGTTGTTTTATAGTTAATCATATTTGAATTGAAACTCATTCAAGAGTGAAATTCTTTATTAAAGTAGAAGAGAATCATTGAAGTAATTGAGAAAATATTGAAATTGTTGTTAAATTTCATCATAGATATTTATTTAATTCAGTTGTTCTGCATGTAATTGCAGTAGATTCTAAGTTTGCATTCAACGTTTTGATGAACTTGTTTCAATTGATCATTGATCTCAAAATGATAGATTGTGAATAGATTAACTGTGATTCTCAGTCACTTGCAAAGACTTTTTCACATAGTTAATATGAATTGAGAGTCTCTGTTGAAAACAATAGAACTGAGTAAATCATACAGTTGATAAACATTTCATAGCATGATTCAAATCATTTCATCAACTGAGATGCTTTCGTCTTTTTAATGACAAAGAACATAGTGATGTTTCTTGATGAGATGATATATGATTATACAAATGACGTTATAGTTTTCTGACAAAGATAGTTCAATGATGAAATTCATAGTTATATCTTTTCAGCGTTTCTGTGAAATTGAGAGAGAATGATGAAGTTCATTGATGCTATTTCTAGAGACTTTGCTTCGCTGACAAGCATGATAGTTTCAAATGTATCATCGAATAGTAGCTCAATGATCTGATCAATAGTAAAAACGCTGAACTAAATCAATGATTCATTTATTGTCGAAGTGAGAGATTGAAGATTGATCATGTACTTCTTGTAGTAATTTCATGTGCATGTTCTCAGAGATTCATAGTAGATCTTTTTTAAATAGAATGTCATCAATGATTTTGCAGTCTTCTAATTTAATGATATGAAATTTGAGCTTGTTCTTGTTCATAGCTTGTTTATATTTGTTGCAGAACTCATCAGTTTAATTGATCATACATACTCATTGATAAAGATTTGCTTTCGATTCAACAGATAAAACATTGACTCTATTAAAGATCAGAATAGTCTGAAAATGATCTTCAAGTCTTTGAGCTGATTCAGAAATGTTTACTAAAAATATTCTGATTAAAGCATTAACTTTAATATTTATTTTGCCTGATTTAAAAATGATCTGAAAGTTGAACTTTGATAGAATGTTCAAATAGTTGACTTGTCATCAACTCAACTGTTTATTTTTCATGAAGATCTTCAAAGTCTGATGATTGATGAACATCTGAATGAGTAATTCAGTGCATTTCAGCTCGAATCATCAATGTTCAAAACATTGAATAATGACTAGCAATTTCTTGTCATAAATGTGATAATTGATTTCAGCGAAAATCATGCTTTTGCTGTAGAAGATCATTAAATGAAGAACTTTCTCATCATTGTACTGAGATAGTATTTCATCTTTTACATAGTTTGAAGCATTAATCTTCAGAATAGCTTGTTGTTTAAGATCAAAGTGACGAAGTATTGAGATTGAACTGACTTGTTTCTTTAGATTGTCAAAGACTTGAACACAGATTTCATTTTAAACAAAAAATGTGTTCTTTCTAGTCAGTTAAGTGAATAATTTAACTAGCTTTGAGAAGTTCTTAATGAAATGATGATAGAAGTTAACAAATTTCACGAAGTTTTAAATTTCTTTTAAATTGATCAAAGTGATTCAACTGATTATGATTGTCACTTTGCTGAAATTCATACAAAAATTTAGTTCTGATATGATGACTTCTAGAAAGACAGTCTCTTTTACATTAAATTTGCACTTTCAAATATTTATCTGCAGTTTGACTTTACATAGTTAACTCAATACTAGTTTGACGTGATCTCTGCGTTTCTTTCTTATTTTGCTATAGATGAGAATGTTATTTAGATAAACTTAACAAAAGTCATTCAGAAAGTTTCATAAAACATCATTCATATATTGCTGAAAGAAGATTATTTCATTAATCAGTTCAAATGATAACATCTTGTATTTATATGCTTTTAAAGCAGTGATAAAGATGATGTACATTGACAAAATTGTAAGATGAAAAAAGTCGATATTAGCTGATTTTTGTCAACTTTTTCTAAGTTAGCTGTTAATCTCATGTGTCAGCTAACAATTGAAATTAGCTGACTCTCTCAGTTATTAGCTGACTATTAGCTGTCACTTAGCTGTCACTTAGCTGACTTAGCTGTGCACTCAACTAACATCGATTTTGTCTCTTGCAACAATCATCATATTAATATTACTTATATTATCTTTTTAAATGTTCGCGCATTCTGTTACTAAATCATTATATATAGTTAAGTTTCTTTGAATGTCTTTTTTTATCTCATTGCTCTTCACTCTTTTATCATTTGAATTAAATAAATTGTCTTTGCTGCAAATTATGTTATGTATGATAAGATATTTCTTTTCGTTATACATGTTTGAGTCGATCTTCACTCTTTTTTCATTTGAATCAGTTAAATCATCTTTGCTGTAAATTATGTTACATATGATAAGATATTTCTTTTCGTCATACACGTTTGAGAATAGTACGACAATCAAGTGATTTGTGACATATTGATTTATCTAGTCTAAATTTCAATCATCATTGCTTTTAATGATGATTTTCATCGAAAGTCTGCGCTTGATTTGCATATACTGTACAAACTGCTTATATTTCTGAGTATCATTGATGATGTTAAATGATTCAACAGACTTACTATATCAGACTCTTTCTTCTTTTTTGATGCTCACTTTCTTCGCTCAAGAAGTTCAAGTAGTGTTGAGATCATGCCTAGAATCTAATCACACTGCAGCGAGATAGTGCGTAGCTGAATAGAATGTTTGATCAATAGAGGTAACTTTAACTAGAAAACTAAGAATACAGAAGAAAGAAGACGGTTTCGAGCTGTATCTATAGTAGAGCGAACAAAGAGACGAAGTAGTTGATTTGTCAGAGCTCAAATAAATGAAATGTTTCAGCATATTTCAATTTGAAACATTGTTGTTTCTTGTTCACATATTGAAATCTCTAAAGTCTATTGACTAGACTCTATTTCATCTCGACACACTTTGTAACAAGTAGTACGCAGTTTGAAAATCATAAACGCTTCTTCTTTGATGCAAATTCAATATTCATCTGAAGTCAAAGTCTTTATGATGCTCAGTTTAACATCATCAGCATCTGACTCATCAACAAAAGACGTGTTTGTGATCTAAAGCTTAGCATACAGTATACAATCAAGAAAATGAATTAAATCTATTACATTGATATCTCGTTCTTTCAATGTCTTCTGTGAATTCATTGTACATCAGTCTCTGTCAATCAACAATGAAAAGAACTTTTAAATACTTATTCATTCATCTTGTTGTCACAAAAATATAGAATGAGTTTTCTACATAATAAGTATAGTGAGCATGCTGTACGTCTTCTGCACAGTATTAAACTAATTGTCTTTCGCTGAATGCACTTACAAGTTTTTGATTCTTGTTTTCACATGTCATGATGTCAGATCATCATTCAGATTTAGAACATAAATTGCAGACATCATAAGTTCAATGAATCAGATCATCATTCAGAATTAAAGCATAGATCAGATCAGAGCTTAGTTTAATCATTACATACTTAACTTTCAAGCGTTGATTGTGAATTGATTAAAGTTAGCAAGCTATAAGAGCTCTATTCAATTCTGACATGCTCATAACACAGTCATCAATTTAGTCATTATCATTTGAATTTAGTTACAGCAATCTTAAGTTTTAAAACTACTGTCTAGTCTTGATTCTGTCTGATTCATGTATAATAGAAGTCTGATTTTCGTTCTTTTTTTTTGCTCTTTGTCTTTCATCTTGTACATTACTTGATGTATATCTTGTATTTAGATTTTATCAAGTAATAATAATATCATTCTTTTATATTAATAGTATTTCTAGTTTAGTCTTTGACATCATGTACATGTTATACGCAGTATCATAGTTAGCAAAACAAAAGTCATCAGATGAGTCAATTCTGATGCAAATGCAAGTTATTTCACTCTTTCAAAATCATTTACAGAATTCTTTTGCATATTTTCTTTCTATGCATTATGCTTCAATTAGTTGAGATTCAATCTAGATTTGATCAAGATATTGAGATAAGTGTGATTTAACAGTCAATTCTTGATATGAAACACTTATGCATGCATCAACTCTTTCAACGTCATTGATTTAGAATAATATAATAATGAGCTTGATTTTGAATTATGCTTAACTCTCTCATGTGCAGAATTGAAATTGATTATAATGAGTTACAACTCATTCTTGTCTTAAGTTTCTCACTGTTCATATCATCATTCTTCTATCATCTTTGTTAGATTGAAGTTGTGACAGAGTAAGAAAAAACATACTTTACTCTTCATGAAGAATTTTAAGACAATCTCATGATTCAGACTGTTCTTTGCAGAGCTCTTCTTCTTTCTCTTTCTGAGTTCACTTCATTGACAGTTGAAGTCATCATTGATATCTTCTACATCAGACAGCGAGTGCGCAAGAGAAAAGTATATAAGTTTATTCTTCATGTTTAAATTGAGTTTCACTTGACTTTGTTTCATCAGCTTCTTTTGCAATCATCATCACATAGTTTCTTGTCTTAAGATAAACTGAGTAAATCACTGTCTTGTGATGAATGTGTGATCATCTGTGATCATTCTATTAGTGTATATGTCTCTTAATCTGAGCAGAACGAAGCATATCTTCAACTTCTCGTCTTTGAAAGTGATTCTCAACTCACGCATTCTATTTGTATTTCTCTATACTATGTTGAATCATAATTGTCATAAGAATAATCATCAGAAACGTGATAGAATTAAACATGTGCTGTGTTAAACTTGTGATGTCAAAGCTCTTGTGATGATTGTTATGCATGAAAGATGTCAATGCTTTTGTTAAAATGAAGTCTTTGAACATTTCTGATAAGTTAATCTTCTTGACATCAGTGTGAAAGTATTTCAAGAAGATTATTCTACATCATGATGATCAACACTTAGAAAGACATTGTTCTTCAATAAAGCATGAACTAAATTCATTGAAGCTGTGCTGTTGATAAAATCGTAATAATTGAGAATCAAGACGTGAATTTTACACATCATATAAGATTAATAGTTGCTTATGACATCATACATCTGAACTGTGTTAGTCTGAGTGAGCATCATTCAATCATGATTGCTTTACTCTTCTTACTTCATGAGATGTTGATTTCATCTTTACATTGTTGTCTCTTTGATTAATGATTCAAATTATGCAATTAATCACTCTTAATCATATGCTTTTTATGAGAGTTGAAAGATTGACTTTTTGCTGAGAGTCAGCTCATGATTCGCAGTCTTCGCTTGCATATTCAGTCATAATCATCATTCGCAGATACAAAATCATCTGTTGCATGATGTTTTTATACGCGACTTTTGAAATTTCTCTCTTGCGTTGAAAACTCTCACTTCAAATATATAATGAGTCGTGATGATCATTTTCTCTTCGTTGTCAATTATAGAACGAAGAATTCGTAAACTTCATGCTTGTCATGATGTCAGATCGTCATTTCAGCTCAGAGCATAGAATATACCGTCAACTCAATCTAGTATCATCGATATCTTAGAAAGTCTTGATTCATTGAACTAAGTCACTAACCTAGTCATCATCATCTTAATCTAGTCACATCAAAACCTGTTTCATGTCTTTGCAATCTTAAGTCATAGAACTGCTGCTCAGTTCTGACATTACTCAATTCATGTATATAGAAGTCAAGTTCTTGTTCTTTTCTTTCGTTTCTTGTCTTTTGTCTTGTACATTACCTGATGTATTGTCTTGTATTTAAATTCTATCAAAGTAATAATAATATCAGTCTTTTATATTGATAGTATCTCTAGTCTAGCTCAGTCTCTGACAATGCTGCATGACTTGATCTTGAAATTGATGAAGGCATGAGATGAATCATGTTGAGAGTTTGATAGCATGCTTGACGCGTTCAAAGTACGCTTTTTATTTCTTCTATGATCATTCTTGTTGAACAACAGTGTAGATGTAGACTGCTTGTCATTAATAATGAAATTCAACGTGAATTTTATATACATCAATGATTGTATTCTCATTAATGACAATTCTCAATTATTCTTTTTTCTTAAGTCAGATTTTGACTTCTTTCTACATCTTGCTGAAGCATGAACAGATTTGAAATCATTTGATATCAATTCTTCAATTGAGCTTGAATCATTCTAGCACAGAAATAAGCTGATAATACTTGAGATAAGTGCAATAAATAATGATCATGCTTATTTTGCACTCATGATTCTTTCGTTTGATCATATGCATAGCTGCGAAATGATCTTTTGATATATCTCATACTAATATGTAAAGCGATGACTAAATTATATCATAAATTCAATGAAGTCTTAAGAATAAAGAGCGCGCGAAGAAATAAAGATTGCAGAAAGTAAATAAGAACATGAATAGAATTAACTTTCAATTCAATTTTTATTTGACTTGAATCTTAACTTGATCAGAACTAAATTGTTTTTAAATGTGCTTAAACTCGTATTTTCTGCATCATTTTTTGACATTAAATATATAGTTATCTGATGCTTTGATGATGTTATGTTGAAAACATCATGTTGATGCAAGATGAGACAGATTCTCTTGTTTCACTCATTTTTAAGTACATCTGATGACGAGTGATTCAACGCATCTTCAAGTGCATCTGATGAGAAATCTCAACTTTTTAACATTGAATTTATAATTATCTGATGCTTTGATGATGTTATGTCGAAGACATTGTGTTGTTACGAATGTATCAAAGGTCAAACTCTAATCAATTCACAGTGAACGCTAGCGAGTTCACTGCATATTGATTAGAACTAGTCAACGATTTAGTCGAGAGCTAGTCGAAATCTGACTCAAATTTGACTTAAATATGACTCAGCACTTTTTCTCTTTTCTAGCATCTTCTAATCAGCTTCTATTGTCTTTTAGACAAACACACTTCTTTGTGTTACGAATGATCAACAGATTTCTATGACAAACACATTTCTTTGTGTTACAAACATTTTTCAAACAAATATCTTTCTTGTGTTTCAACACGTTTTCTTTGAAACTAGCGTCAATCTGAGTAACTACTATATAAAGCGTGTTCTTCTTGTCTTTTATATCTTCTTTCTTCTGTATTCTTAAAGTCTTAGTTATAACTATCTTTATAGATCAAACATTCTAGTCACGTATGCACTCTGATTAGTTTCTACACACGATCTCAACATTACTTTAAGAATTCATTAATCACATGATATTGATTTCATTACTCATTTAAATTCACTCGACTGACAACGAAACGAGTATAAAGAAATTTGTGTATCTGATGATTAACAACATCAAAAGACAGAACAACATCAAGAGATTAATAAAATCAACGAAAACATACAATCATGTGATTGCTAGAGAATCTATCGCTCAGTCAGTAGCATCAGTTCAAATTAATTGATAAAATCAAGAAATTAAGATCTTGATTGCTTAAGAATCATCAAAAAACTCTCTCAAATCAGCAACACTCTTCTTTGAAGATTAAACACTTTAACAAATGATCTCTTTACATACTATTGAGCATCGTTCTTCGCTTGATCATCAATTCTTCGCTATGATTCAATCATTTGTGAACAATTTCTTCAAGAATAATCAAAGTTTTTATTCTTCTGACACTACAGATTCAGTCATTTATTCTGAGTTATCACTTCGCATATTGAAATATCTTAGAATCGATATCATATGAAAACATCAATACTCTTTGCCTCACTCTCAAACTCTTGATGAATCTTATGAAGCTTCTACTTCATGAAATATAAAAAATGTAAAGCAGCTACAATACTGAGTCAAACAAGACTCAGAAGTTTTTCTAGAAGATTTGAACAGTCTTCAAACTCAACGAGATCTAGACGTGAAAGCTTGTGAGCTATTTGACAAGATATCAAGCGAACAAATATGAAAGACTCGTTTCGAGAAAATGAATAAAGTCAAAGAACACTTGAATTAATTAAATCAGACGTTTTGAAATCAAGTGACTGAATTGCAACATCAACTGCAATCATTTAAAGAAGTCACTTCTTCTTCTTTTACTCTGTTCAATTTCTTCAAGCGATTTCAAAAGCTTTCAAATTCATCTCTGTTTACTGATGAAAAAGAATCTATCTGAAATGATTGACAAGAAAAGATTCGTGACAAGCTAGAAATCAACGTCGATCATTTCGATAATGACAAAGCTATACTGATCTACATTCATTCTTGAATCAGCGAAAACGCAGTCAAAGTCACTTTAGTCAGACATCAGCGAGATTTATTGAACTCTTATTCAATGATTGACAATCTACTAGATGAACTTACTCAGCTTTACAATGATTCTGACAAAGAGATAAACTTTCAAAGAAAGTATGCTAATTTCTCTCAAGAAAAGAGCAAATTCAGCGACTTCTATTCAATGTTTCAACGTCTGTTCTTTTATTTAAAGTATCACGAAAAGCAATTGATCATTAATTTATGAGACAAGATAATCTATCATCTTCATGCAGCTTGAAGTAGTTAATTGATTCAGCTTGAATCTTTCAATGAAATTCGTAGTTATCTGATTCATTTGAACAATAAGCATTGAGTCATGAATGACATCAAAGAAAAAAAATTCTTGATCAAAGTCAGAAAGCAAGTCATCTTTGCTGAGAAACGAGATTCATTGAATCTCTATAGAAAGATCGAAGTCACTACACTCGTCGATCATTCAAAGTTGCATGACGTGAATTTAACTAGCGTCAAAGACATTGATCTACAAGCTGAAATTTGTTTCATCTGTCACAAATCAGATCATACTTTTAGAGAGTGCTTTGATTGATTGAAAGTCAATGCATTAGCAAATGATGAGTTTGATCGATTTACATTGAACTTTAAGTTCAATTCTGATTCAGAAAACTAGTTATTTCTTTCAGAGTCATTGAAGAGATAGAGATCATATCTTTGTGCAGTCAAATCGAAGTTCTATTGAAAGAAAACTATTTTGAGAAGTCATTTCTGATCAATGCTTCTTTTATCTCTCAGAGCAATTCTTTCAGCCTTTGTTCTTTGATAGATAGTGATTTCGTCGTCTACATGCTGATACATGACAAGCTAGTCGATAAAGTATGTCAGAAACTTGAAATACAATCTATATTACTAGCAAAAGAGAAGTTAATACGAGACTATGATGAAAAGCTAGCTAGAAAGACTATTATTCATAAGATTCTACTCAATCTTACGATTGAAAGTTATAAGAAATTGACTGTGTCAATGCTGATAGCTGATATCGATCATCATGAAGCTATATTGAGCAAACTCTGAATGAATAAAAATGAAATATTATTGAACATGAGACATGATACTATCGTATTTTCTGATTAATTAAATATTTCTATTTCGGTTTTTTTGATTTCGTCAAATACAAAGCACTCAAGTTGATCGCGATCAACTTTGATCTCTTCAACAGCTCACAGCAAGATTTTTAAAATGCTCAAGCACTCAGTTTCATTCATTTAGAAAGAGTTATTCTTGATTCAAAACATAAACGTCATCTCTTTTCAAGCACTAGTAAAACGAAAACAGAAAGATCAGACAGAGATTTTTGCTATGTTCATCAAAGACATCGATAGAGAAATCATTTACAATACTCAATGTGAACTTGATGTCATAAACATCTTCTCAGTTGATGAAATGACTCAGAATCTAGAAGATATTAAAGTCAAGCTATAATCGAAATATTAGAATTTTCTAGACATCTTTGATCGAGCTCAAGCAGACAAGCTATCGTCTCATCATTTGTATGATCATAAGATAAAGCTTACTAGTGACGTAACATCATTTTGCTGCTGAGCATATCAAATGTTCTTCTACAAGCTTCAGAAAGTAAAAGAATATCTGAACGAGAATCTTTTCAAAGAATTTATAACTTTTAGCAAAGCTTCGTATTCTTCTTTCGTTCTGTTCACTCTAAAAGCAAATAAAGATCTACGATTCTGCGTTAACTATTGAAAGCTCAATGCTATTATCAAGAGAAATCGCTATTCTCTATCTTTGATAAATGAGATGATTGACAAAATAGTTGGTTGCAAGCATCTGATTCAATTAGATATCATTTCAACTTTCAACAAATTATGAATACACTTTGATAGTAAGAACTACACTATCTTTATTATTGCTTTAGAAGTATACAAATCAAAGATGCTATCTTTTGAACTTATCAATGATTCTGTCTCATTTCAGCAGTATATGAATGACGTTCTTTGAGACTTTCTAAATGACTTTTGTCAAGTCTATCTAGACGACATTCTGATCTACAGCAAAACTCAACAAGAACATCAACAACATATCAAGATGATATTAAGTCATTTATAAGAAGCTGACTTACAGATAAATATTCAAAAGTGCGAATTCAATGTAGAAGAAACAGTCTTTTTAAAAGTCATAGTGTCAGAACAAAGTCTTTGCATAAACTTTATCAAAGTAAAAGTCATAGTTAACTGAACTACGTCAATCAATCTAAAAGAAGTACAGAGCTTCGTGAGATTTATTAACTTCTATCGTTGTTTCATTAAGAACTTCTTGAAGCTAGTCAAATCGTTCACTCAGCTAACTAGAAAAGACACATCTTTTGTTTGAAATGAAGTCTGTGTTCAAGCTTTTCATGATCTAAAGAAACAAGTCAGCTCGATCTCAGTTCTACGACATTTTGATTCAAAACGACAGACTATTCTAGAAATTAATGCATCTGACTACGTCAAAGATGAAATTCTATCACAGTACAATGATGAGAAAGTTTTTCACTCAATAGCTTTCTACAGCAAGAGCATGATTTTCGCTGAATGCAATTATCATATCTATGACAAGAAATTGCTAGTCATTATTCAATGTTTCAAACATTGAAGACTTAAGCTTGAATGCACTGAACTACTCATTCAGATATTCATTGATCATCAAACTCTGAAGATCTTCATAAAAAATAAACAGTTGACTCGACGTCAAGTCAATTATCTAGACATTCTATTCAAGTTCAACTTTCAAATTATATTTCAATCAGGCAAAATAAACACTAAAGTTGATGCTTTAATCAGAATGTTTCTGATCAACGTCTCTGAATCAACTCAGCGTACTGAAGATTGCTATCAGATCATTCTGATACTCAATAGAATAAATATTCTAGCTATTGAATCTGAAGTTGATTTCTATCAGCGAGTAAAAGATGTCAACAAGATGAATGAGCTTTGCAATGAGTATAAATAAACTATAAGCGAAAACAAGCTCAAGCTACATAGCATTGAATTGAAGCACTGTGAGATCGTTGACGACGTTCTGTTCAGAAAAAACCTACTGTGAGTTTCTGAGAAAATGCATATGAAATTGCTAAAGAAAATTCATGATCAGTCTTTCATCTTTCATTCTGACAATCAAAGAACTACTGATCTAGTTCAACGTTTCTACTATTGATCAGATCATCAAGCAATGATTAAACGTTACATTCAAAACTGTCATGTCTGTTAACAAAGCAAAACATTTAGAAATAGCATCAATGAACTTCTTCATTCTTTATTGATTTCACAGAAACGCTGAAAAGATATAGTTATGAACTTCATCACTAAACTATTTCTATCGAAAGATTAAAACGTCATTTGCACAATCATATGTCATCTCATTAAGAAACGTCACTATGTCTTCTGTCATTGAAAAGACAATGACATCTCAGTCGAAGAAATGATTTGAATCATACTATGAAACGTCTATCGACTTCATGATCTATCTAGTTTTATTGTTTTGAACAAAAACTTTCAGTTCATATCAATCATGTGACAAAGTCTTTGCAAGCGACTAAAGATCACAGCTAGTTTATCAACAGCTTATCATTCTGAAATTGATGATCAATCAAAATGAGCTAATCAAGATGTTGAACGAGAACTAAGAATCTACTGCAATTACATGCAGAACAACTGAGCAAAATGACTATCAATGATAGAATTCAGCGAGAATTTCAATATCTTTTCAATCATCTCAATGACTTTGTTCTACTTCAATAAGAATTTTCACTCACGAATGAGTTTCGATTTAGATACGACTGACTATGAGACTACTCATGAACGTCTTGAAGCTAGAAAAGCAGATGATATTATCATTCAAATGAAAGAACTTCTTATCTTTGATCATCAGCAATTGAAAAAGACGAAGCAAATCATCAAAGCTCAAATCAATAAACATAAACAAGACATCATCTATGAAGTAGACGACTGAGTTTAATTATTCTCTAGAAATATAAAAACAACTAAATCATGTAAGAATTTGAAAGACAAAGAGCTAAAACTTTATCAAATCACTGTCAAAGTTGAAATCTTCTATCATCTTTGTCTATTGATAAGCATGAAGCAGCTGCATTTAATGTTCAGTTCAAAGCTATTACATTCTTATTTCAATGATCTTTTATCAGAACAGCATTCAGAATCATCTAAATCTCTTACTATCAAAGACGATGAACATTAAGAGATAAATGATATTTTGAACTTTAAACGTTATCAAGATTGAATACAATACAAGATTAAATGAACAAGACTAGATCAAGATGACGAATGATACTATGTTGATAAAGAAGAATTCAAGAACTCAAAAGAAGTTCTAGTTGAATTTCATAAGCTTTATTCAGACAAGTCACACTAAATTGAAAAACAGTGAAAAATTTTGCGTTTCATTTGTTCTATTCATGCAAACATGAATTTTCGAAAGAGAGAATAATGTTACAAATGTGTTAAAGATTAAACTCTATTTAATTCACAGTGAACGCTAGCGAGTTCACTGTGTATTGATTAGAACTAGTCAACGATTTAGTCAAAAGCTAGTCGAGATCTGACTCAGATTTGACTCAAATATGACTCAGCACTTTTTTCTTTTCTAGCATCTTCTAATCAGCTTCTATTGTCTTCTAGATAAACACACTTCTTTGTGTTACGAATGATCAATAGATTTCTATGACAAACACATTTCTTTGTATCACAAACATTTTTTAAACAAACATCTTTCTTGTGTTTCAACACATTTTCTTTGAAACTAGCGTCAATCTGAGTAACTACTATATAAAGCATGTTCTTCTTGTCTTTTGTATCTTCTTTCTTCTGTATTCTTAAAGTTTTAGTTATAGCTATCTTTATAGATTAAACATTCTAGTCACGTACACACTCTGATTAGTTTCTAGACATGATCTCAACATATATTTACGCAAGATGAGATAGATTCTCTCATCTCAGTCGCTTTTAAGTATCATTGATGATGAGTGATTCAACGCGTCTTCAAGTGCATCTGATGAGAAATCTCAATGTTCTGAATTTCATTTCAGATTGAAAGTCATCAGTTTGAAGTTTCTTTACGTGAATGCAGCTACTCAGATCACATTTTCAACTGATGAGCATGATAAAACAGTCATTTTCGTTACATATACAGATTGCACAACGTTTCATTTAATGTTCAAGCAGACTGTTAAAGATCAGCATAGAGCGAGTCATATGAGTGTAATGTAACGAGTATATAAATGCTAAGAAAGAAAAGTATCTAGAATGAAAGAGTCAACTATTTATATGACTCAGAAGAACATAAGCTAACTCTGAATAGAATTGACTTCAAAACAAGTCTATGCTTTAGCAACGAGCGATCGACAATAGCTCTCAGAATAGTCATCAACATAGCTATCAATGAAGATGCATAGCTAGAATCATAACATTACTTCTTTTCTTCAATGATTCATGTTTGCATAAATGTATTCTCTTAGTCTTGTGTAGAATCGAAATGTCTATTGTAGCAGACTCACTATGCAAGGTAGAAGTGTCATTGAAGCAGACTCACTAGTTGCATGTGAACGAGTCAACAGATCGATTCACTGATAGGTAGAACGATGTGAGTAGATAGATCATTGCATTGAGAATAGATGTCATTGAAGCAGACTCACTAGTTGCATGTGAACTGATAGACGAATCGATTCACTGATAGGTAGAATGATGAGAAGATCATTGCATTGACGATGTCATTGAAGCAGACTCACTTCAAGTGACTGACTCAATGACGAGATCAATGTTGAACGCGTCTTTGAAGCAGACTCACTATCAAACGTGTCATTGAAGCAGACTCACTAGTTGAACAGAAACTCGAGATAGATCGATTCGCTGATTGATAGAGCAATGTGCTTATAGATCATCACATTGACGAAGAATGTCATTGTAGCAGACTCACTGAGAGAGAATCGACTAGCTCATCAAAGAGATCGATTCAGATTGCGTTATTGAAGCAGACTCACTATCGAGTGACTGACTCTGTTAACAAGATCAATCGTTATCTGCTCTTGTAGCAGACTCACTATCAAACGTGTCATTGAAGCAGACTCACTAGTTGACACAGAAACTCAAGATAGGTCAATTCACTGATAGATAAAGCGATGTGCTTGTAGATCATTGCATTGACGAAAGATGTCATTGTAGCAGACTCACTGAGAGTTTGCTTCTTGAGATAGAGACTTCACGCAGTTCTATGACTGATTTCATTTGATTGTTTAACAAATTCGAAGAATTTCTTGCGAATCTGAATGAACGATTAATTCGCTGATCTTTGACCTAGTTGAATGGTTTCAATCATTTGTTTATACTCGATGATCAGCGCATGAGTTCAAATCTTTTGTTTATTCTCGCTGAATCAGCTCATGAGAGAAGAAAGATGAGTGCTGCTGCACAAACGCAAGTCACTAAATCAAAGTCGATAGAGAGTTGAAGAACTACTAGCAGAAGCACTCAAAGAAATTAATGCAGATTATTTCACTTCGTCTGTAATGAAGAAGCATTTATATAATGTTAGAAATCAGCATAGAGCGAGTCATATAAGTGTAATGTAACGAGTATATAAATGCTAAGAAAGAAAAGTATCTAGAAGAAAAGAATCGACTATTTATATGACTCAGAAGAACATAAGCTAACTTTAAATAAAGTTAACTTTGAAACAAGTCTATGCTCTAGCGACAAGCGATTGATGATAGCTCTCAGAATAGTCATCAACATAGCTATCAACGAAGATGCGTAGCTAGAATCATAACACAGACTTTCAATGATATTAAAAGTCGAAGTCATTTATCATTCATCTCTCGTCATCAAAAGATGTTGCATGAAGCGAACTCATCTTTCAGTTGCAAAATCTCGTCATCACTTATCATTTTCTCTGATGATAGATTTATTTCATTGAAAGTTTGTTGAGATGAACGCAGAATCTTGACAGACAGTGAGTTACTATCGTTTAATCTTATGAGTTCTTGAGACTCAAGATTTTCGCTAGATTCAAATATTATGAATAATACTTGATACAAGAAGTATGTTTTCTATCATTCATCATCATCATGTGAAAGCTTCAATGCATTAATCAATGATGCAGAGCAAGTTTCTGCATACGAGTCTGACAATGAAAACAGTCAAATGCAATATCTCTTTCAAGTCAATATATTAACTGATGAGCGCGATAAAATCATCATCTTCATCACAACTACAGATTGCACATCGTTTCATTTAACGCTCAAGCAGACTTTCAATGATAGTCAAATGCAATATTTCTCTCAAGTTGACATAGTCACATCATCAACAAAAACATCAGTATTTGCAAGCAAAGATGAACATCTGACGTGTTTAAATTTAAAGAGTGTCTGTTGAGAAACTATTAGCTCATTCATCTCATATCATCAAATTTCATGCACATCAACATCATTATTCATTTTATTGTCAGCAGCTTCATTAATCATTGAAATCTGACATGCATGTGCAAGTCATAAATGACGTGAATTACGAGAACATTTAAAGCGCAAGACTTCATATGCGAAAAAACATTTTAAAAAAAGATGATGATTCTGAATAAAATATGATTACATCTTTCACAGCATATATTAAGCAGAATTTGAATAAAATCTGAATTGACAAGATGAAAGTAAGCAAGATCTGAGTAAGATTTGAGTGAGCAAGATCTGAGTCAAATCTGAGCAAGATGTAAACAAGATCAAAGATAAATATAACGAATGTGAAACTGTTTAACTACTGTATTGAATGCTATTAGATATTATTATTACTATGTTACAAGTGAAAGCAGACACTTGATTTACTATCACTGCAATATACTACTTATCATTGATGACATTGCATATGAATGAATCAATGTTTCATAGAAAGATTTCTCAACAGTAACTTTGAATTTGTATAATTAATATTAATTGACATCATTGATATGAAATGATTTTGAGCTTGAAACTAGTTGAAATGTCAACATTATATAGTTTACTTTATTCAGTTTGCTAAAACTTCAAGTTGCATATCAACTGTTTACTGTAGTGATCTTTCATACACTTTCATTATCAATTATATTAATGAATTTGTAAATCTAGCTATTATTGTTTCTAAGTATACTTATGATCAGTCAACGTAAATCAATGATCATACTACTAGCTATTGAATAATTCTTCAATGTCATCTTTCTTACGCAATACATCAATATTCATTGCATGATCATTTTGCTGTTTAAACGTCTTATACTTCTCTGCATCTGCTAGTATCGAGTCATCTTTAGAATTTCTAGTATATCACAGACGTTTATCTGACTTCAGTCTCAACTTTTTCATCAGTTGTGATTAAGTTCAATTTCACTGTGTTTGATATTTCTTTATCTTTGTCTTCTTCTTTCTCACTGTCAGCTTGTACAAGTAAATCTTCATCTCTTCATTGAAAGTTGCATCATTCAGACTTGAGCTTTGATCATTGATTCAATCTTAAGATGTACTCATTTATTTGTTGTTCTTGACTGATGTGCTTTCTGTTTTCGCTCTAAATTCTGCTGTAAGCTGAGAGTTTGCTAAAATCAACTGTACATTGAAATTCTATCAATCAACTCTTAGTTTAAACGTCTATTATTAATTCATTTCAACTGAGAGTGATTCATTGAATGAAGCGTAATGATGATCAGAAGAATAACTTATATTTCACTTATGTTCATCTGTTCTTGAGTGCTTTCTATGTCATCATTATTTTCATAATCATCGATTTTCAATAACACTTTATCGCTCTTCTTGATTATTCTATTCAAACTCTTTCACTGATCATTCATCTCATTTTTCAAAAGATCATTCAAGAATGTCACATATTCATTAAGAATAAAAGTGATATTAAGAATTCTTCTTATATCTTCTCTTTTGACAAGTTTCATGATTTGAATACAAAGAAGTAATAATATCGCGTCTTGATGAGTAATAATTTGCTCATTTCAAGTTGTCATTAAACATCATTAGTCAGCTATAATGATCAGCATATTGTCATTTCTGTGTCTGATGTGTAAATTTCAATTGATTTACAAGACTTACACAAAGATTTCAGACTCTCAAACTTTGCAAGTATGCATGTTTTCATCTGTCATTCTTGAATGCAGTGAGCTATCATTGCTGAGACGAAAGTGATCAGAAATATTGATAAAACATTGAAGAATTCTCTGATATGATCTTGACTTGTAAACGACTCTCTTCTTCAAGTAAATGTCGTTCTGACAAGTATAATTACAATGACTGAAACAAGAAATCTTTGTTTCAATGACTGTGTCACGATTAATCAACATTTTCTAATCAAAATGTAGTTTCATCTTCATGCATATATAATCATCATTCTGTAACAAGATCTGTGTTGCTTGTTGAATCACTTTCTCGCTGCAATACTATTGTTAATTATATACATTTGATACTATTTCTTAAGTTTTAAACATCATGTGATCTCATCATATTTTGAAGCAGTCATACATTTGTTGATGTCAGTGAGTTAAATCTGTTGAAAAGTTCTGTTACTTATCTGATGCGCTTCATGAAACGTGAAAATGAAGTCAACTCTATAGCATAAGTTGTTCATTGATGTTTTCAAACATTCAATCATATCAATTCATATCTTATGAATCTGATCATTAAGTCATGACTTGATGTCATTCAATCATGACGTGATCTTTTTACTCGCTCGATTACTCAGAATTCAAGCTTGAATGTAGAGCAGACAATTTTTTATCATTAATGCATGCTTTTTAGTGAATATTTCTCTTTCTTGTTATTTTACGCTCGATCATAAATAGATTCTTTTAATAACTAAACTTTCGTAGTTTTGTTTTAATTTCTTTGACTCGTTCTTTATGAGCTTCTGTTGTCGAGAACAATCAATCTGAAATGACTTGAAAGATGTTGACTTGAATGATTGATTTTAACTGCTTGACTTGTTGCATTGCTGATGATGATGATGCGCTCTTTCTTCATGTTTTGATATGCAAAGCAGTTAGTTAAATAGCATCAAAATGAGTTATGAATATATACTGATCTTTGAAATCATTTCGCTTCTTCTAATGATGAAGCAGAATTGTAAAAATCTCTTCATGTGCATTTCTGTAAAAGCTGCTTTTTATTCTCGCTCGTTTATTATGCTAATGTTCGTTGTATCATCACGTTCATAGAAAATTATATATTTTCTTTTTTTATAGCTCAACTTCAGACTTATTAAATTTATAAAAGTCGTAAAGTTCAAGTCATCAATCTCAATCATGCTCTTTGCAATGTCTGATACTAGTAGATCTTGTGATCTGTAACAGATACTATGAGAGATATCATGATGAACTTGAATCATGATGTTCTGTACTGTCTTGACAGATTCATGCATATCGATGTCATTAGTCAAAGAAGAGCTCATACTTGAAGAATTTGATATGCTAGATGATGTCACTATGTGCTGAATTTCATTCACAGATGTTACTGTTTAAGTTTTGACTCATCTTCTTTTATTGTAGTTGCATCGTTGTGTTATAAAAACAAGACACTTGTCTCTTCAAGATTTTGAAATGTTATCAAAGATGTCAGTGAATTGTTTATATACATTTGCAAAGACTTGATCAAGAAGACTTTTGACTTTGCGTATGTTCAATCTGACGTCTAGAATATCTAACTTGTTCATTTCACGCTGTAAATGACTCAAGATAAAAAGATATATTAATTTATCTATTTCTAGTCTAGATTATATGATATTTTCAGATCATGTCGTTGAATCAAGAGTCTTGTTAATCATTACTTTAATCATGTTGAGTGTTATTGTAATTATTGTTTACATTCAAGTCAATAAATCTAGTATGATGAGTGACTTTCGCGTTCGTATTTCATACTAAAGCTAGTCAATAATGATCAATCTTAATGATTCATTGAATCTAAATTTGATTCAATGAATCTAGTATTATCTCATATCAATTATCGTTTATTTAAAAATATTAACATGCTTCATTTCTTCAACATAAATCAATCGCAGTGAGACTTAAGATATAATATCATACAAGTACAGTTTGCTGAGCATTTATATAATTTCACGTCATTAATATGATATTACTACTATATATCACTAATAATAAAAGTTCTACAAATATCAAAACGTGATGTGAGAAGTAATTGAATATGAAGTGACAGTTTTCATGCTTCTTACTTCATCTTCGATTGAAAAGACATATTCTCTTCATCATTCGTTAATTGCAAAGATTAGTAAGCTATGAATATTTATCTTTCATTTCTCAAGAGATTCATATCGTCTGACAAAGATCATTCTACACTATATAAATCTCAAATATCTGCCTCAGTTATTCTTCTTTTTCACACATCATCAAATCATCTTTCTTCTTCTTCTTAATTTTATCTTTTATCTTTTTTTCTTAATATATAACAGTGAGTTATTATATCAACACATATATTTTCTTCTTTCGTCATTTAATCTTTTTAGTGATTTAGTCTTTATCTTTGATAACATACTTTTTTTGTCGAGTCTGTGCTGAATTGAAACGTAGCATAAATCTTTAAGACTGAAATTCTAAGATTTCAGAAACTTTTTAATTAACTCATTGAGATTGAAAGAATATCTTTTTGAAGCGCTTCTTTTGAATTGTATTGTTAATCATGAACAACAACGTCTTTGTCAATGCAAACTCAGCTAAGTTATATATTGATAGTGATGATAGTTGCAATGTACATGCAGTCTTTTCTACAAGAAAATTTGATCAAGGTTTTAATCTGTCTGTCATTGAACAGATGAATCATGAATATACTCTTGAAACTAACTTATGATGTTAAATTATTATTTTGAATTCTTATTAGCTGATCTACAGAAAAGTTCAATCAGAGCTTCAATTCTATCTGTCATTAAACAGATAAATTAAGACTCAAAACATGTCTGAAGACTTGAAATCAGAGCTTCAAAGAAAGAGAATCAACTCTGCACACACGTATCATATAGTTCTCAGCTCAGTGATTATTGACTGATGCTGTTGATTCGTCAGCTGAGTTCAAAAAGATCAACTCTCAGAATGTTAACTCACTTATTTAATGAAAATTCTTCATCGCTGACGAAAATGTCATGTTCTATTTATCTGATCAATAACTTAATCACTTAGCTCAAGATTTTTCTTACACAGCTTTAATTCTTTCTGTCATCTTCAAGCATACACACTGCATTGAGAGCAAAGCATGTATACTTTCAAAATTAACTTCTGATGTTAAATTCTTATTTTGAATTATTATTATGCTGATCTGCAGAATAACATGATCAGAATTTCAACTCTGTTTGCAATTAAGCAGATGAATCAAAAGTATACTCTTGTAATTAACTTTTAATATTGAATTCTTATTTTGAATTCTTATTATGCTGATCTACAAGATAATTCAATCAAGAATTCAATCTGTCTATCATTAAACAAATGAATCATGAATATACTTTCATAATTGACTTCTGATGTTGAATTTTTATGACGTTGATCTGTCAAGATCAAGACTGTCAAAGACTTTATTGAAGACGTTGTGATGAAGTGAAAGAGTAAAAAAATACAGAAGCATTTGAAAATCTTTCAAGAGTTCAAATTTAATATTATGTCTTATTAAGAACTCAAGATTTATCTCAGATTCTGTGAACTTCTCAAATTTTTCTATACTTATTTAAAGAATCAACTTGCTAAAATATAACACATTTTTAAAAGTGTGAACAAAGTTCAATGAACATTCAGTCAATGTCATTCTGTTCAGTGAAGTGTGCAGCAAGAAAAAATAAAATGATGTATCAAATCAATTGAAATTACACACAACATTTATATATTTGTTATCGAAAATGAGAACATTCAAAGAGAAGATGCTGTTTCTCGTCAATAAGATATAAAAGATGTACTCAGATTGACTTGTTAAATTCAAACAAACATCAATCATGAACAAAGTCTTTGAAAAAATCGCTGCAATGATAAGCATAATTGACTTCAGAATGTTCTGAAAGCTTATAAAGATGAAGTCAACATACGAAGTATCTTAATTTCAGCAAAATGTTCAGTGTATCAAGAATGACAGACTGAGAAAAGACTTATTTACTGACTCAATGATTTTGTATGTTGACTTGACGAAGATCTGAACGCGCTTTCTTGAAGTTGAGATGAGAATGTTGAAAAAAGCTAGAATCTCTGATAGATTAAATGCAAAGTCAAATTTGTGTTCATTTTGAGTCACTTCAGATTTTTTTGAAACTGTTCATCATCTTTGTTGATCATAATAAAGAAAATCTAGTCTTGATTGCTTTTTCTGTCTCTGTAACATATGACACTTATGTACATACTATTTATCTAGTTTATTGAACTTCTCGACTGCTTTCGTTTCATTAGTAAGAAAGTCTTCATCATAAAAGATATTGTAAGTGTTTCAATCAATGAAGTTATTAATGTAAAAGAAGTCTTTCTGTTCTACTTTCTTTCGCTTAGTGATTGTCAACACAACATGTAAACTTCGTAAAATTGTTAACATGTTGTAAAATCTTTTGTCGTCAATGAAACAAGAATTCTTGAATATTTGTTTTGATCAGTGTTTTATCTTCATCATTTCATGTACTTTTTGTTGTGTATTCTTATTTCAAGACTTCAGTAAATTGATGAGAGCATCAGTGTATTTCAAGAGACAGTCTCTGTCATTTCATTGAAATTGATCAATGACTGATATGATGAGCTGTAGTCACTCAGACAGATAATCATTCAGTATGTCTGATGAATCATTGCTTGAAGCAGATGACTCTTGTATTAGAACACAGTCACGTCTTCATTTTTCACTCTTCTGTCAGTTTAATGCACAGATAACTTTATCTTTGACAAGATTATTCAAATCATTCTCGTTCTTCTCGTTTCACTTTCAGCATACAAGAAAGTCATGAATTGTTATAAAACATGATTCTGCATCGACTGTGTTTTTGACTTACTTATCAAGATCATGATTAAATACTTGAATTTCATTTATGACATTGCGAAATTCATGAATGAACACAGTCAACGCATTCAGAAATTCAAGAATATTGAGATTCTTCATCAATGTAAATGCAAAACATCATTTCTTTGAATTTAATCTTGCATCTAGAATCTGATAGCACTGTGCGTAAGATACTGAAATGCTCAATTTGCTAAAATCAATAATTTGACAAAGAGTTGTTATCATTGCACTCATCACGTTTTTCTTTATCTGAATGAATTTAGTCTTTTCATACAATAGTATGTTCTTCATTGCTAGCAGATTAAAATGTCTTGTGTTGTGATGTATCAATTGATTCAGAAAAGTATCACATTTATTTGTGCAATCAAAGAATTTCTTAATCAGATATCTATGACAGATCTTCTTATATTTTGTGTTAACATTATCAATGACGTCATATCAATGAATGAAATTCGCGTAATGAATCATTGCATGAAACTTCGAAATATTGAAATGTTTCTGTTGTGTATCTGTATCAAGAAATTGAAGATGTCAAAAAACTTTCTTTAATTTGTTTCATTGAAAAAGAGCATGCTGCATATATCTAAGAGTGTCTTCGTCGTATGATGTATATTGAACGAGCATTATAAAATCTATCATTGCTTGAGTATAATGCATCGCTGCAGATAATTCATGAGTAAGCAGTGATGCAATGATTGAAAGTATCTGATAAATCATGATCTTTCTATTCAAAGTCATTCACTGTTTAATGATGCTATACTTTGTAAAGATTTTGAGTTCAATGAATGCAGATACATTATGAAATCATTTGTTCAACTGAGCTACATCGAAAGCATGATTAATATGCAGTTGATATTCTTTCTTCTTTCTAGATGCAACAATTCTCTTTTCAATAAGTTCATCAAGTTAATTAAGCATGTAAATAACTGTGTCTTTGAGTAACTGATGCAGAATATCGATCATCATACACTCATGTATGTTAATCATGTAATGAGATCACACGAAGTTGCGAATGAGATGAATTCAGATACTATTCTTTTTAAAAATATCATCTTTTTTCTGTTGTTGAATCTGTCTCTGAGTGAATTGATGAGTACATGATTGTCAGATACTCATGAAATTCTCTCTTTTCTGAGAGAATATCTGACAGATAGAGCATTGCTGATTCTTCTTTATGCTTGTAATTAAAATCTGTTCTTCATAGTTCATCATGAATTCAATGATAATAGAATGACACTTTCTTTTAAAATCATTAGCGCAGACGATGTTGACATCGTCTTTGATTGCTTTCTCAATCGTTGATATAATGAGTATTAAACATATTCTTAGAGAAATGATGCTGCTTACGTTCGAGTATAGTTGATAAAGTCATATGTCAAATCTGAAACTTTATTCTATCGCAATCGCTGTTGATGATGAAAAGAAATGTTTGAAGAATCATTTCTGATCTGAATTGTGCTCATCATATACATTAAAACAAGTTCTCAATGATGAGATAAAAAGATCATGCAACGAGATTACTCTGATGTTGAGTCAGAACTGTCTTGTCTGTTATCAGTAAAAGCAACACTATAATGATGTCATCAGAAAGCTTCTTTTGTGTTTTTCATCATCAGTTGATCATGTGCATCTCATTATAAACTCGACAATTGTTCATGTTGTAATGATGAACGAGCGCATAAATGAGATCTTTTTCAAAGAGTCGATGTTTCAGAAGAAAATAAAGTGATTCAATAATATTCTGATATTTAATATCATATTGAACTGCATTTGCTTCTTCGTACATAAATAATATACAGAATGCTCTTGACTGTCATTGTTCATTATCAATATTATATGATATTCGATGCAATAGATTCAATCACTCATCAGATGTTTGAAAGCTTAGCGATGAATGAAGTGAGTGTAATCATATATCATTGAAGTACTTATGTACATTTTCTTTTGTAATTCTAGTTTGATACAGTCATAATGCAAACACATAGTCTGTCTTGTTCTGAAAGAAATGATACTTTGTAATATATAAATCATCACATCTTCGTCAATGTTTTCTTGATCTTTCTTCAGAAATCATTACAGATATGTTGATGATCATCGCAGCTCTTTTCTCGATAGTTTTCTTGAATGACTCGACTCATATGATTAAAGACGTTGACAGAAGTCTTGATTCAACACGAATAAATTCAGTCTGTATTGAAGCTCAATCTTCATCTGATGCATATTTCTCTTCTTTCAATATAAAAACTGACTGTCTTTCGTCATTAATTGAATTTAACATATCACTGACTTCATGTAGTTTATTATCTGCTTTTGAATTCAGTCATTGACAATTCTTCTGTTCAATATCTTCTGTAAGACGTATGTCAGCTACATCATTAATTTTCTTTCATTGATCAACATTGAATGTCAATATGATTATCAATGAACATCTAGACTTGAGTCTTGTTCAAGACTGCTTATGTACAAGCACTTCATACTTGACGAGATATTGCTTTAGTTCATTGATGTTTTTCGTGAGTTTATCACAATGAGAACATGCGCGAAACATTGAATTGTTCTTTTGAATTATGTTGTTAACAGAACAATGTCTAGATCATGTTTCATCAGAGAGATACAAGTCTTTTTGAACATCAAACTGCGCTCTAATAAGATCAATGCAAAGAATACTTTTGTCATTTAATAACAAGTCAATAGCAAAGCAATATTATCAATGATTGAATTAAAGTACTGTATTAAAGATTTGCATCTACTGTTCATATTCAATTAGATTGAATTTTATCTTTACTCAGATCTCATTATATTTAATTCAGCTTGAATGTTTTCTATCATTGATCTTCAAGATTAATAGAAATTGAACAATGAAGATGCTTATTAACGATCAGACTAGATGCTTAAATCAAATCATCTTTGTTTGCTGATGTCGAGTTTTATTCAAATTCGAACGAGAAAGTTTCACTCAATATTTTCGTTAAATCAGATATGTATGTAAATCACTATGAGTAATGCTTTAAGTATTACAGATCATACATACTTATTAAAGAAAGTCATTAGTACTTTTATCAACTTAACACATAGTGAATCTTTCATCAAACATGTCGACAACGTCATTGATGTCGCTTTATTCGAAAAACTCAAACTCATCAAGAAGATTGTCTCTAAGACGACATAAATCACGTAAATCTCACTTTAAAATTCAATTCAACTAGTCAGCAATGAAATCAATGATGAAATCAAACAAGAGAAGAAATATACATTGAAGCTGCAAATGATGTCTATGCAAAGTGTGAGTAAGAAAAGAATGAGATAAAATGACATGTTTCTGCTTTTGAAAGATCAAAAGTAGACTGATTGCATCAAGTCGAGTATTTGAGTTCAAGTCAAGTACTCGACTCAAAAAGTATCAAGTTAAGTTGAAATTTTTTTGAAAAAGTGTTGAGTTGAATTGAGAAGTTGAACTCAAGAACTCGAATTGAATTGAAAAGTTTGACTCGACAATTCAACTCGACAATTCAACTCAACAATTTGACTTGACTCAACAAGATATTAGATAAATGTAAATAGCTTGATCAAACACTCTTCATGATAATGCAAAAAGATAATGCACTATGAATTTATAAGATTATGAATTATGATTAAAACTTAGAAAGTAAGATAAGCGCTGTTCGCTAGTTGAACAGCTTTATTATTTTCTTTTCACTTTCATTATTCTCTTTCTTCTCACTACTGATTATCTCATATTCATCATGTTGTAGTTTCTTCTCATTCTTCTTTGCTTCATAGCACATCTCTGCGTCATTGTTTTCTACTATGATGAAATCATTTGAATTAGAATTTATTGCATGTATTGAATTCTGAATTTCTCATTCTTTGACAGTTGAGAAAGTGACGAATTCTGTTGCAAAATTCTGAAAAGCTGTCATAAAATTAGTATCATCAGCCTGCTTTAACTTCTTCAGATCATCATGATAAAGAATTCTTTGTTGAATTAAGTGAACTATAGAAATCATATATTTTGATATTTTTTCGCTTACGTTCAGCTCATTTGTTGTCTTTTAAAATTGATATTAGTTTCTACAACTGAAAGATAATGCATATAAATAATGCATATCTTCATTGCTTTCAAAGCAATTTTCTCTGTAGTACTATTTGCATCTTGTGTCACAGCAATTATATTGAAAAGCTTTGTCATTTCAGCAACAATCTCAGCATCTGTCTTGCATCTGATTTTCAATTCAAAGCATTCAACTATAAACAGATCAACGCTTTATCTAGTATTGCATTACTGAGATGCATTATCATGAATATCTTTGTTCTTTTGCTCTTGTTTTATCTCATCTCTTACATTGTCTTTCATCACTGCTTTGTTAATCTCATTCACTTCTTTTCAAACATTAAACTGTCTTAGTTTATGTAATCATTTGAATATGACTACATAATCATTGTTCTGTTACTTGTAGTGTTCTTTGATCTCATTGAATCAATTTTCACCACGATTTCAACTTGTAATAAACTTTGAGTTTATGAATAGAATGAACATTATCTGTTAGAGTCAGCATTGTTCTCTTGATAATGCATTTGAATAATGTAACAGTATCAATGAAATTTGAGTAGTTTGATAAAATATGAACAGATAGAGAATTTTGAAAAGTAAGAGAAAAACTCATCAAGTGAGATGAATTTAATTGCAACGAGAAATATTTAATTATTATTCTTAACACTTATTTTTTAACACTTATTCAATATTTTCTTCAATTTCTTTTCTGATTTTTCAATTACTTCTTCTATCATATTTTCTTGAATCGTTTTAGTAATCAACACTTCAATAAATAATACTTTCAAAAATAATACTTTCAAAAATCAAGTTTACATAAATTAAATCAATCATTCTTGATAAACAATGACATGCAGCAAGCATGTTATTGATAATGCATACTGATAATGCAATATGACTTATTTATTGCTGACAAGTTCATTTTTAACACATGCATCAGCATGTAAGACATTTAAGAGTTCGATGCATTCAACTGATTATTATGCTATCAAAGAAACTTCAGTCTTTAAATCTACTACTACTACTAAAAAGATAATGCACATGAATAATGCATTATTTACTGACATACTAATGCTTTGTAACAGAAAAGACGCTACAAATCAAACACTGTTGCGCTGCGTGAAATTCGAAAATATCAAAAGATTGCAGAAAATCTCATTCTTAAATGATTTTCAAAAGATTGATTAAAAAGATTATGCATGATTATGCTTGAGCAAACATGCTACAATATAATTTTCGCATTCAGCGCTTTGTCTTGAATGCTTTTCAAGAAGTCACTGAAAACTTTATGATTTTCTTTATGAAAAGTAAGTGCATTACTTTTTTGCATTATCACTCTTGTTGTAGAATTTTCATTGACATTTTGCTTTATGCAAACATCAACTTGATGACAATTCATGTCAAATGCATCATCATTCAAGATAAAGATATGAGATTTATGAAGAATTTCATGATGAATCTTGATGTCATGTTTTTCAAGACAGACTAGAAAATGTCTGTTTTCATTAATTAGATAAACAGTGTAATTCTTAAAATCACATTTGCATTACTTTTGTGCATTACTTTTATGCATTGACTTGATTGTACTTCTAATAAGTACTTGCTCTAAATGCAAGACTTTTAATAAATGAAGCAATATTGCAAATTTATGAATAAATCTGCATCAGAACAGTTTTCAAAGATACTCAAAATGAATCAGCAGACTCATTGATCTCTTGATCATCATTCTTCTCTCTGTGATAAATATTTCAGAACTCAGTAATAGTCTCATCTGAATTCAAATTCATAGTTCAATTGTAATACTTCATCAGCATTATTTATTTCATCGTTTTCAAACTTATCTGTAATTGATCTCATCGACATACTCTTCTAGCAAGACTGAAAGTTCGCTCAATATTTATTAAGAATATTGAGCATGAAAGAACATCTTTAATCATTTGCGTCAATCTAGAAAAATTCGAAGCATTGTTCTTTCAAAACTGTCATGTCAAACATTTCTCATTTATAACATCAGTGCAAAAATATTGATCATCTTCATCTTGAAAAGAATGAGCATGCTGAGATTGTTGAAGCAATGATCTTCTAACAGTTACAACAGACTACAAGATCATTAGTAAATGATCAAATGCATTATCATAATGCATTATTTTATCAGCATCACTTCTTGCTCTTTGTGCTTCTGCTTTCAAATCGACAGCTGAATCTTTATAGTAATGATGAAAATACTCTTTGAACTCTGTCTTGTACTTAATTTTATAGTGAACAGATTCTTCATCATAATCTGTATCTTCATTGTCTTTGTCATCTCAAGTCTTGTAAAGATTTAACTTCATTGTAGAATTCAGAATATTTGCAAAATTATATATTGTTTCATCGCTGTCTTCAATCTTGACATAATACTTTGCAAGTTTGATTGAGACTTTTTTGCAAGTCTTTACTATAACAGCACTTGACAAGCAAGTACTTCTTCTTATATTCTTTTCAATCTGCTCAAGATGATTGAAAAGTGCATTAAATATTTGAAATCTCAAGTGAATATCTGCATTAATTGTTCATGACACTATTAAAGTGCATTTGTAGAAGAGATTTAATAGATTGTCAACAAGCAAAATCATGAATCACTCGCTTTCATCAAATTTGATCTTTGCAATCTTGAAATCTTCGCAGTATTTCTCTGTTCAAAGATCAACAAATTCACGTAGTTGATATGCTTGATGAAGCATCAAGTATGTAAAGTTTCAACGAATGTGAATATCTTGTATCAGTTTTCTAGATCTTTTGTCATTCTGCTCTTAAAAAACTCTGAAGCAAATCAATTGCTGAAAAGAGTCGTTGACAGCTATCATCAAAGCATGAATCTAATTTCATGATTAATAAATGCATTACTTTTTTGCATTATCATTCGAAGCAATATCTTTTTGATCACAACAGATAATTCTCTGCTTGTTTCAATATCTTGCACTTGCTCATTCTTTAATTAAGCAA
>JAABUK010001819.1_pt1 | contig 39916 bp, 50 predicted proteins | sample 5559141 | NCBI WGS metagenome assembly JAABUK01 (sample SAMN10711869, study PRJNA513367) | rock metagenome | isolation source: Antarctica rocks | place: Antarctica: Victoria Land, Pudding Butte nord | collected 2016-01-03 | reverse complement strand
GATGTTTCGCGCGGTCCCTGATCCAAGCATCCTTACCTCATATGCTGGCAAGAACCGCAGCACGTTGTTCAGTTCCCTCTCTTTCACATCCTCTGGGAACCCAGTCAGAAATAATGTCCTGACCTCGTCCGGATGCGGCTGGTACCCATAGGCTGGTGGTGGGGCACCGTAAGCAGGAGGAGGCGCTGCTGCATAGTATGCATTCGGATCAGCGGCAGGCGGAGGGTATGCAGCCGGCTGCTGGTATGCTGATGCATCGTATGGAGGGTAAGAGGCCATTGCACCTTACTACAATGGCGTACTGCTTACGTTCAAAGATCAGGGTGACCTTGGCGCAAGACACTGAGTTCTCTTTTGGCAAAACCTAACAAAGCCCTGTGTTGCAACCATTTTGAACTGAGCAGACTATCTTTCAGCAGCTAGCGTGTATAGAGCAGATTACACCGGCGATGTGAGGTGTTGTTCTGCTGTGCTTGCAGTCTCAAGCACGATCCATCCGCGGTCTCATCAAAGGGCACCTGTGCGTGCATGAAAGTGTAAGCTTGCTGCTCGCTTGATGGTCATGCTTTCTTGCTTGTTCTACTACGCCTTGCACAGCTCAGGAAACAAAGTTTTCAAGCACGTTTCGCTGTTGCCTGCACAAGCGCAATTGCCAACCTGCAACCTCCCCTCGCATTTCAGTCACATACACAACGCTGCAGCCCCATGACCTGCAGGTTAGACGCCACTGTAGGCCTCGTCTCAAACCCTGAAGTCTTACAACTCTTGCGAGAGCGTGGGTGCCACCTGGGATCAGTGGGCAACAGTCTGCCTGCAGAACAAAAGGTGTGCAGCAAGCAGATTAGCTTCAAGCTCTCCTGCACTGTATAAACTAGCTATCACATACTGACTCAACGTTCCTCTTCCTTGTTCAGACATATGCTGCTTTGAGTCCATTTTTCCCAGTGATACCTACACGGGAGCAGGTCCAAGCTTTCTACGACGCTGTGAAGGTGACGCAGCTCAAGTCACATCGTACATCAATTTGGGTCATGCACTATCAGCATTTTTACAAACCTGCGTCACTGCAGCCTTACAAGCTGGATAAGTCATCTGTGCTCCAGTTGATCAACCTGGCCCCAACATCTTTGGTAGAGCTCTTCTTGGTAAGCAATCTCTCTTTGCCACAAACCAGAAAGACTTTGCTTGCACCAGCAGGCTACACACATGTGTCCCATACAGCCCATACCATGCTGGTAGTCATCATCATCAGCACACATTCAGACTGTTGGTCATCAGCACTGGTAAAATTGTGTGGATTCATGAGCGCTCCAATGCACAACTGTGCTCTGTGCTGTAGGTAGTACCCGACTGTGAATCCCGCCTGACCGAAACACAGCAGCAGGAGCTGCTAGATCTGACAAAGCAGCATCTCAGACACTGATCAGCTTCAACACCTGCACACACAGTCACATGTCTATTCCTTCATTGCCCTGATCAGCCTGTCATCTAAGGCCATGCACAGCTGTGCCCAGAGCTAGATCATCTACATCAGCAGCTGCAGCCAACCTTGCAGCTCAGACTCGCATACACACACCAGCTTAATTGTGGCCGGACCCCTGGCTGACATACCAGCAGGTCATTGGGCATAGGCTGCTGTGCAGCTCCCATTGAGGTGCAATTTGCTGCACACCCTTTCCCTGCTACAGCAGCAGCTTCATATAAATCAGGAAGGCATGAGCTTAGGGGCAAAGTACTATGACCTACATGACATTCTGGCTGGGGAAACAGCCATCCCCTGCACACTGCAGACCCATGTCAACAGCTGTGGCAAGTTGCTGGATCAGAGCAGCGAGCATGACAACCTTAAGAAAGGTCACAGCTTGGACATACCACTGTGGCTGGCCAATGATGTAGCTGCCAGGAACATGGTCACTGTCAGGTGAACGCTCACATCATGCCGCTGAAAAGCAAGCGAAGCGTCGGGTTTTGGTTTACACTTGCTGTTTGTTTGCCCACAGAAGTGGTGCCAGCAAGCTTTCTGAGTGCAACACTCAATTCCCCATGCTGAGTTGCAATGCAGCCACACAAGGCTTGTGTGTTGTGCTAATGGGGAATCTGAGCCAAGAGCAAAACAGTCGTCCATGTTTAGTCAGACTGATGATCATCACACAGCAGGGGGCAGTACACTCATAGATAGAGAGCCACATCTGCATCTTGCTCACCATGTGCATGACTCAGCATCTAGGTGCTGATGATGATGAGGCAGTCATCACTGCACTATTCTGCTCAAGTGTTCGATCAACAACAGTTGGTTGTTGCGTTTGATGCTGCGTTTAAGCAGCAGACTGCAGTTGGAATGCCAGTTTCGCCCTTGGAAATGCCCATCTTAGCCAATCGGCAGCCAAATTTCTTTGTAGCTGCCTTGTAACTGCAAGGCTGCATCTGCTGTTGGTTTTGAGCCAGCTGTGCAATGTGATCAGGAGAAGACGGAGTTTGGGTGGTGCAATTGTCTGTGACTATACTGCAACTATACACTGGTGTCTCAGGGTACTGGTATGTGCTTTGACGGGCCTCAAGTACAAGTTAACAATGAGTGTATGGCATGTGCAGGCTGCCAAAGTGTTATGGGAAGAAGATGCGCGAGAAGATGAGAGCCGGCCCAGGCTGTGAGGACCTCAAGATGCGCTGCCCTTACTTCTACACTGTAGCCTTAGGGCTGCAGCCCTTTGTGTACAATGATGATGCCCTAGCATCCTTTGTGGTCAAAACATTTCGCGCCAGATATCAGGTGAGTATCCATCTGGCTGCTGGTGTGAGATTTTCCAATGATATTGTCAGAGCAAGCAGCTTATAGCCTGTACTGCAAAATCTTGTGTTGATTCCTTTACTCCCGTGTAGATGCATTTGAGGGCATAGGTAAGCCAACAGACCCTATCTCGCTGAGGCTGTGTGTTTGAGAAAGAAGCTTAGGCGATTTTCAGCCACTGCTTGGCGGTCAACCTGATAGCAGAATAAATACTGTATCTTGCAGCAAGCACTGTTCACTGTGTCAACAGTACATCATGTATGTTTTACAGCACAACATTGTCATGCAAACGGTCCACAAAAAGCCAGATCTCAAGCAGCATCTGCAAGGCAAGTTCCTGTTGTGTTGCTGTTGCATGTTTTGTCATGCATGGATGACAAATCGTTTTCTGGCAATGATCTTGTGACAGTGGTAAAAATTTGAACACTGCCAATCATCCTTTTTGAAAATTTCGACCATCTCCGTGATGTTCCATATGATGATTTCCAAGACATCCATAAACCTGAGTTTCAAAGCATTTTGCCTTGACTGTTCTTCAACACTGCACAGCCATTTCCAAAACAAAGTTGAAGTAAGGCACCTCTTCTTTGGCAACAGCCTGACTGGGGGTATGTGGTGCAAGCAGGAGCTGCTGAGCAAGGCTCACACAAGTGACAATGGTGTGGAGGCCACCAAAGTGCAGTCTCTGATCTGTATAGAAGAGCAGTGCCTGTTTGAAGCAGGCAGGATATCCATGAAGGCAACAGAGGACTGGAGGTACTTCTGCTGTCCCTCACATCACAGGATTTTTGTATCATGCTGCAACTATTTGAACATACATGCTTTGTGCTTCCTGAGAATTGGGGCCCAAATTGTGGAAAGCTGCTGCTGCACATGTGTTTGACTATAATACAATGCTTGAGTATGCATGGGAGTTGGAGCATTTGTCATGACACGTGAAAAACGTGGTTGCTTGGTGCAGGTACAAAGTCAGCTGCCGTCCTACAAGGGCTCAAGCCGGTCAGAAAAGGCGATTGGACACTGGTGATGGTGCTCGGTAGCCTTGTTCTTGTATCTGTAGCAGTTTTCTCAAAAGCCTGAGATAGCCTTAAGCACAATGGTACAGAGTAGGTACTGCATGCATGGCAGTCTCAACAGGAGCTGCATTCAATGCAATTTGCTCGTTAATATCACAGCAAAATGCAAACCATGCCCTTGGCGCTGCAATCAGAAGTGGAGCACTGCATGTAGACCCAGGTGTGAACTCTGCCTGTGTTACACTCAACAATGCAAGCAATAGCACAGATCGAAGGCTTGCATTTGAAGTCTAACTGTCATCTCACAGCTATAAATGAACCTTGACGCCTCGGCTTGTCTAATACAGCAAATGGTACCAACAAAGCTCGTGGCAAGCCTGCCAAACCGTCATTCAGAGGTTGTGGCTGCCTTTTCTACAAAAGAAGCACAATGTCAAATCCTGTAATCAAATGCCAGTGTCAGACAGTCATCTCAACGACTTCAGCTGAGGCTTGCTATAGTGATATACAAGATGAAGAATTTTTGAACACATGAAAGAGACTGCCAAAGACTAAGTGTTTTGCAAATCACATCATGTGTCCAGCAATATGCGCAACTTTTGCTTCAAGCTGATGTCATCATCTCCTCGAACACTGTTACACAAAGAGGCTGACCCCTTGATTGCCACTTGGTTGTGGAAAGCTTGCAAATCAACCAAAGGGGCCATGGTTGGCCGGCCGTGTGCACAACTGAAGCAAAGCTGGGTAGCCTTCAACAATGAAACCAACTGGGCACACTCTGTAGGAAGTAGCGGGTCCCCAAACATGATAGCGCTGCGGCACGCCTTGGCATTGAGAGTACGGATGACAGCAGGCGGCAGCAAGGCCACACCCTGAGTCTCTGCCAATTGATGCAAGTAGATCTGCAGAGCAAGGCACACAGATAGTAACAAGACTGTACATCCACATGGGCAGTTTGGTCTGGATCAAGTGTCAGCACTGCAGCACATTCAGACGATGCACGAAATCAAATTCATAGCAGAGCACAGATGACAGAAGGGGAAGGACAGCAGGCAGAAGGCAGCAGCAGTCTGTGTAGCAGACCCAAATGTGCCACCAAGCAGCAAACGCCATGAAGCAGAGCAAAACGACACAAACCTGCAAGTCAACAGCATTCATGGAAACATCCAACACGCTGCCAAAGTGTGTGAGCAGCACTGATGCAGCATGAGGCCCACATGCTGTCCAGCGCCAACCCCAATGCTCTAAGCTGGCTCGGTACGTCTCCAGCATCTGTTCTTCACTGCTGCTCAGGTTCATACTGACAGATGGAACGACTGCCACACTACTGATGTAGCCCTGCATGTGAGCAGCATAAGATGTGTGGACATTCCTTCTGCTGACTGATGAGCAGGGGGTCGCATGTGGCCATGTATCGGCAAGTTCGTTTGTGCAGCAATTTCTCAACAGTTTGCCTTGTACAGCACATTTGTCTGTCTTGGGAAAAGTGTATATTGTACAGCCCAGGCTGCTATGTACGCACCAAGTACTGTGCGCCATATCAGCATCACACAATGTTAGCATTAAAAAAATGTGATAAAATGTGCAGCAAACAGCAGACAGAAACCAACCTGTGCCCCTAGTACAGCTGCTCTCAACTTCTCAAGGTGTACTCTCTCATCAGCAGCGTGCTGGTCAACCACAGACAACACACCATTGCACACCAAGGCTATGAACTTGTTCTCCATCTGCTTCAGAGCAATGCCTTGCTGGAAGTCAGACCTGGTGATGGTGCTTGGCATCACGCTGTGCACAGCACTACCACACAGCGCAGCAAGATCTACGATGCATCTGGCACTGCTAGGATGCATGCTGGGGTTGCTCCAGGACTGCAACAGCTCTGCAACTGAGGGCACTGCTAGACTGGTCTGCTGTGCAGGCTGTGCACTGCTAAGCAATGCCAGTTGTTGCTGCTCAGCAGATGCTAGACTGCTCTGTCGCTGCGGATGGACACCAGACCTGGGACCGCCTTGTGTGTGCTGCTCAGCAGAATGCTTGAGAGCAGCACTGGAGATTGGTTCATGCAAGGAAGCTGTTGCTGTTCTGACTGAGCTGTGCCCTGGCTGGTCAGCAGCTTGCATGGAAGGTGTGGCTGGAGCAGCTGATGCTGCGCTGCTCTGATGTGCATCATCATTGCCATGCGGGGTTAAGGCAAAGCGGACCTTCTTCCTTGCAGGCTCAAGGACAAAGTCAAACTCAGCCTCTTTAGTGGATGAGGGAGGCATCGCCTGCTGGGGCATAGCAGGCACCAGTGGTGGGATGCTAGCAGGGCGACTGCCAGCCGAGCCTTGCCTGGGCAGCTCTGCAGGCTGCTGTGTTGCCTTGCCTTGGTGACTAAGCCTCTTTTGCCTGAAGACACTTGACAAGGAAGGATCTGCTGGTCTGGCTGACAGCTTCTGTCTCAGTTGACCACACACACCAGACACTGTGTGCCGCTGCCTGATTTGCGTATCCTGGAGCCATTCTTGAAGCGAGTCACGAGGGGCTATGCTAGGGGAGGGGTGAAGAGCAGCTGACCAGCGCTGCCTGGAGCTTGTGCCTCCTGGAGGTGTGCCTGAGCAGTGTGTGTGTAGGCTGTGCAAAGGATTGGTGTGTGCACTGCGTCTATGGGAGTTGTAGTGTGGAGGAGCCGACACCGCTCTGCGCTGCTTGTGACGCTGATGGCTCCTGCTGTGCCTCCTGGCTCTGTCTGGCTGGCTGCCCCTGGGCTGGTCAGCATGCATAGCGCAAGCTGTGAGACTGAAATGGTGTGCACCAGTGCTGCCTGATGCTGTGAGGGTGTTCGCGCTGGGCCGGATCTCATCACGTGACCCTTGGTGCCTTTCTGTCTGTGCAGCCTGCGATCTTGCAGAGCAATGTGAAGCATCAGCTGCGCCTGCTTCAAGCTGTAGGCTTGCAGCTGGGCTGATGGTGTCTGCCTGGAGGTTTGCAGGCGTGACCTCAGCCTGATGTTGGCGCTCTGCTGCTTGTGAGCCGAGCATTGGTGCAAGCTTGAGCTTGACGGATGACTGCAGCCGCGCGAGCAGGCCGCGTGGTGCTGCCTGGTTAGCAGCAAAGGGCTCTGCACTGTCAACACCTGTTTCACTGGGGACGCCTGCAGGGTCTGCGCCAGGCCCAGAGGTGTGAGCCTTCATAACTTGGGAGCCGGCTGAGCTTCTGAAGAGACTTGCCAAGTCCATGTCTTCTTGACAAGAGAAGGCATGAGGTGGGCCGTGTTCTCTCGTGCATTTGCGTCTGCCAGCAGATATTTCACCGCCTGGGACATTGAACGAGGAGGGCAATGTGTGGGGTAGGTGATTGCATGACATTGGCAGCTCTGCTCTGTCAGCTTCTGTTGCTGCAGGCTGTGCTTGAAGAAAGGCCTTTGCGCTGCCAGATTGGCAGTCCAAAAGCTCTGTGAGCAGTTTGTCCCCTACGACAGAATGCCAGGCATCAAGCACAGCTGCTTGGACTGCTGACAACACATCAGGCCAGTCTGCAAACTCGATATGAGCTTTGTCTGGATCAGAGGTGATGTCATATGAGCTGGCAGGGCAGCTGATCTGCAAGGCAAAGGCTGGGTGTACTTGATGGATTCTCTTCTGCTGGTGCTCATCTGTTTGCTCCAATCTGGTCATGACAGCCTTGAACAGGCGGGCGATGAGCTTGCCAACTTCTCCTGCTCTGACATAGCGATTGTTGACATATAGGTATTGCTTGTGCTTGTGGCCAAAGCTTGCTGGAGGGACAGTGATGTAGCCTTGGACTGACATTGCTGCTGATGAATATTCAACCTCCTGTAAGGTGTGCTGCTGGTGATCACCAAAGATCAGCGGCAAGACATCAGCAACAGTGCGGCCCTGCAGAGTGCTTTTAGCATGAGCTACCTATGTTTGCAAAGCATCAGAAGCGTGTACAACTACTGACCTTTGGGAGGTATAGAAGCTGCCTGCTAGGTTTGTTGCTGGTCAGCACAAATGAGACTGCAGGATGAGCCAGCGCCAGGCGCAAAAGAGTCTCTCGGCACGCATCTAGCTCTCTTTGCAGCCTGTACAGTATTTTGCTTGAAGAGCAGAAGTTGCACAGCTGACACGGCGTGAACGCCCTTGCTTACCCTGTTTGTGTGAAATGGCGGCGTTTTACTGGCTGATTGAACAGGAAATCTTTGACACATACAACTGTTCCTGACTTTTGTCTTTGCTCAGAGGCTAAACCTTGCTTGATCACTTTCCCCCCTTTCAGCAACTTCACGTGCGTTTCGAACGCTCCTGCTGCTTTGGAAGTCAATTGTAAGACAGAGACTTCTGCTATAGACGCCAAGGCCTCCCCTTTAAAGCCCAGTGTAGCGATGCCGGATTCCCATTGCTTTTGATCCTGCAGCTTCGAAGTACAGTGCCTTCCAGCAACTGCTGCAAATGAAGCTTGAGAAATGCCGCAACCATCATCAACAACGGTCAGACTGAGTGCTGCAACATTGACGTCGGTTTCAATGCGAGTCGCCCGAGCGTCAATACTGTTCGCTGCAAGCTCTTCCAGTGTCTGTGCCAGGCTACGTATCACCAGAGGAGCTCGAAGCTTGGCCACCAAGACAGCAGGCAAGACCTCGATACACTGACCACCCCCCATACTTTTGCCAAGCTTGGGAGTGGCTCTTGCACGAGCGCCATCGCAATAGCGTTGCAGTGAGCTTTGCACCTCTCAACGCGGTCCGACATGCACGCGGTCCGACCAGAAGGCTATGCACCCCCTTGCAGAGGGTGTCTGTCGAGGCAGATTGCGCACAAGCTTCTGCGTCCGCTTTCCTCTTCCCAGATGCAGCCGCGTAAGTAGACGACCGAGCGCCACGAGCTGGCTGCAGGGCGTTCCAGCTGGTTTCACACTTGTCTGTTGATCCTGGGAGCAGTCGACGTAAACATTTACAGCTGCTGAGCGGGTACGAGCCTTGCAGCATGTTGTAGGCGTAGACTGTGCGGAATATGCGCTAGTGAAAGTGTACATATCGTGACTTGTGCATGTGCAGCGTGAGAGGAATGTCGCAAGCAGCAGAAAGAGTTCCGAGACTGCGCTGAAGAATGACAGTCAGTCCTGCACACATCGAGTTCAAGCTGCGCAAAGCTTTTCCAGACTTCCTCATTCCAATCACAAAGTCCCAAGAATCGTCCGCCACGCCAGTCTGGCTTCAAAGTCAGGAAACTCGCGATCCTTACTTTCAGGGCGCATTTAGCCTGACACCGGCTCTGTCCAAAGCGCAAGCCTCCTATTTGCATGCCTTTCTGGCAGTCCAGCATGGCTTCTGGCCAATCGAGCACGTTCAGCAGCAATCTGACTCCCTCAGAGAGGCTGTGGGCTTGCCTTTGGGAGACGATGCCGCATTTTATGTTGGTCACTTCAGCAATGGTCTCAAGGGCCGCCACCCTTTCATAGATAAACACACAACAACCTGTCCAGGTCCAGGTGATCAGCCACACTGCGGCAACTGCCCATGGCAGCTCAGCACTGACAACAGTCAGCTTGTCCCAGACAAGAAGAAGCTAGCTACAATGCCATTAAAATGGCTCGGATGGCTTGTCAGTCACCTGCTGACACCATGGAAGATCAACGTGACAGGTGTTGCATCATATGATGACCCATGCACAAGCCAAGAAGGCAGAATTGTGGCAGAGTCCAGCAATAACATATGGGCTGAAGTCAAGCAGTCTGGGGAACAGCATCGCTTTTTCATCATAGGCGATGACACACAAAGCATGGATGTGGATACGCCAGAGCCATCTGTATCAGACTGCACCAGCAGCAGTTCTGCTAAACCACTTGACAAGATCCTGCTGCAAAGCGATTACACCTACTGGTCACAGCAGCACAGCATTCAAGAAGACGCATCAAAACTAGAGCTCGGAGATGGCGTTGCCTTCTCTGGTTTGCCTCCTGATCCCAAGAGTAGATGGCTTGGGCTGCGCATAGATGGTAAGGTTGTTTTCTACAATGGACAAACAGCGCCCACAAAGGGCTTGAAGCGAAATCAAGAGTACTTTCGTGCATTGCCTGACCATGTAAGCAAGTTTTACTTGGGTACTGTGCAGTGGGCTAAGGATAAGCCTGAGATATACAAGCAAGCTTTGGCAGCATACAACGCTGAACTTGTCACTCGATCTTGCAGTGGTGCCAATTAGTTGAATCGCGTGTAAGTATAAGCAGAAGATGTAAACTCCAGCAGTTCAGCCAAGCTGTTTGTTGCAATGATTGAACAATTTCAGCACAATGACTCTGTTCTGACAAAACACTACAGCTGTTGCCTGAGATTAGTTTTTCTGTACTGAACAACATTTTTTGGGATTTTGCCCACTCATTTTGTGCTGAAGTTGCTAAGGAGTTCTCCTTATAATTTTCCATGCATGAGTTTTCAATTGCCTGCAAGATCTATTGGTCATGCTGTTACTTTGATGTAACTGTCTGCTTGCTGTCTGAAAGGGTATGCCGGCAACAAACATGACGATGGCCTGAAGTATGCAGACTGCTGTCACAGTTGCTGCAATGAAATTTATATATTAAAAAATGCGCTGATCTGTGATGTCTGTGGCCTCACGCCAACACCAATGCACGCGTCTTTCATTACAGAGCAATCACGGCACCCTCACTGTATAACAGGCCCCATCTGAATATCTCGAGTAGAGTCGTTTAGCAATGCTGTGGAAGAACCCTCAGCCTCGAGGCTTTCATGGGAATCATCTGTCCGACGATTATTATTCAACTGCACCAAATCAAATCGTCCATTGGCAGAGCTAAATGCATGACATTGGGCTGCAGCCAAGGTCAGATTGATTGCAAATTTACTTGGTGAGCTACAACAGCTCTGAAGGTGCTGTAGAGTGTCAGGCATGCAGCTAGCACATACATCACAGCGTCACTCAATGCATCAAACAAAGGGCTTATTGGTGGTGGGCAGCTTACTGGTCGAAGCTCAACAGCTAGCTCTTGATGCTGCTGACTCCTAGCACTGCTTGCCCACAAAGGCAGCAGGTGCGCAGTTGGGCTGCCAGATGGGGACACAGGGGCCTGTGTGTTGGGGTCTGGAGGCAGCAGCGACCTTCTGCACATGGGACATGTGGTGTGCGTGGCCAGCCACTGATCTATGCAGTCCAGATGGAAGTGATGGTGACAGTCTGGCAGCTGCCGTATCATCTCCCCCATCTCGTAATCACCCAAGCAAACAGCACAAGAAGGCCCTTCATACACCCTGCATGCAGAAGACATTTGTGGCATTCACGGTCATGTGATTGGGCAACAGGCAACACAGCAGGCATACCAGATTATGGACCTGTTTTGTATGCGCAGGGTCCGACTGTATGCCAAGATCAGCCCACACTAATGCAGAGCTGCGACACAAAAGCACCCAAAATGCAATCTCCATCAATGTAAACCTTTGTGTATACATATCAACATAGGCAGATGCCTGGCATGTTACAGCCAAAAGCTATGTCACAAAGAGTATACACAGTATACAGTCAGTGAGCCAATGTATTCCTCACTTGATAGGATCTTCTGTAGTCGCAGCAACCAGATTTGGAGAAGAGAACACCGGCTCAGACTTCCTACGCTCAACAGCCCCTTCATCAACTTCAACCACTGCCTCCACAGCTTGCCGCACAGACACAGCCCTTGCAGTCACAACCTGTCCACCCTCTTCCTGATACCGGTAAGAAGGGAAACTGGCAACAGTCTCAGGCTCTATGCCAGTGCAGGTTCTCCCCGGGCCCAAGGTGGGTAGGCCCTCCAGGGCCCTGTGGTGGGTCCACCGCCACAGCAGGATGAGGGACATTGCAGCTGAGAAGGATAGGGCAACGCCCAGACAGAGGCTGATGTAGGCATTCACATCATTGCCGCTGCCCTGCGGTGCCACTGGTACTACCTGCATACGCCAAACACACTACTCAGTGTACACACAGACAGACAGAGAGACAGACAGACAGACACTGGTACTACCTGCACACGCCAACCACACTAGTCAGTCATACACACAACAATGACCAGAGTGGCCAGACCTGTATTACTGCTGCTATCATCAATACCATTATTATTTCAATGAAAACTGTTATTTGTATTGAAATTGATATTGTTTGTTGTTATCATTACTATTATCACTTTGCATGACGCTGTGATACTATGCAGGAATGCGCTTGGTGGAAGTTGTGAGGAATGCATGATGCCATGCCATGCCATGCCACAATGATTGGAGACAGCGACAAGTTCAATGAGCAGCACAGTGACTCATTGGCTGTGCTCCCGTTTGCTTCAACAGTGTGAAGTGGATAAAGGCCTGTGTATGCCTGACTGACTGTCTTGCCTTGACGAGGGCAAGTGCCATGCTGGGCTCTGACAACTATATAGTCAGAGGTCATATTATCATATCATATCAATGCCAAGTAAGGAGGCCAGATGAGGGCTTGATGAGGGCAAGAGCCTTGCTGGGCTCTGACAACTATATAGTCAGGATTTATGGTTGTCACATAAACTCTAAGTACTGGAGGCCTGGAGCTCAAGTAAGACACAGCAGAGGAAAGCCAGAAGGGCTCACCAAGAAGATGAAGGAGTATCTCTGGTGGACAAAGTAGTCCACGTTGAAGAAGGCAAAGAAGATGGTGCCAGGGCGCAGGTCGTCAGGGGTGAGGCGCAGGGTCTGCGCCCCACTGGCCCCCTGCTGAGACCTGCATGCCATCCAAATTTGCTACGAGCTAAGCAAGCTACATGCATTGATGCTAGCGCAGCTGCAATCAGAAGGGTAGCTGTGGTTACAGCAAACAGTAGTGCAGTCTGCATGTGCTGATGCAACTGCAATCAGGAAGTAGTACATGCACAATGGTACTTGCAAGTGCATGGTAGCATTAGCATCGGTGCAGCTGTGCATGAGGCTGCTATGCACACTGTGCCAGAAGCAATCTGTTTACCAAACAGTAAAAGTCACAGTGGAGTGTTTTGCCATAGCAGCACCCAGTGCCATTGACAGCAGCTGCAAAAGTGGACTTGATTGTGCTGCTTGCTGAATTCTGAGAGGCACAAGCTTTGCCTTCAAGACACTTGGCAATGTGCATAGGCATGTCTCATGTCAAGTCATGGCACTGTGCAAGCACCTGAGCACCCTGTCATTGTTGAGTAAGGAAGGGACACTGCTGTACTTCTGCAACACAACAGGGTAGCCGCCCCCTGTGGTGAGGAAGGCCACCGCCACCCCCCCCTGCCAGCTGGGGTCATTGCGCCTCAGTGTAAGGGAGAAGTATGACCATTGGCCTGGATCCACATAGCCGTGGATCTGCTGCCCTAGCACCTGTGCTTGCTGAGTGCCTTCACAGAAGACACCCCCAAATCCTACACGACAGCATCATTTGTGAACATCGCAACCAGAGACAAACCATCTACTATTTGTGGACATGGCAGCTTGAGAGATTCTGAGAAACCAATTACCATGTGCATCTCAAGTATATGCTTACATGTTGAGAGTGCAGCAAGGCATGCAGCATGGCGGATGCATCGAGATGACAAGCTTGTCTGATGGGTGATGCAGCTTGAACCCCATGTCCACGCTTTCTTGACATACACGGCACAGATTGCATATGCCTGCGTTGTGTATGAAGGGCCCAATGTTCCGAGCAATGACGTTACCTGTGCAACTGCACTTGCATCAGGAATTATAGGAGTCAGGATCGGTATAATTCTTGGCTTCTCATTAAATTGACGCTGAAAGGCGTAGTCTTTTCTTTTCTTTTTCTTTTCTAGGAGTCAGGCAATCGTCCTAACAGCAGACTTCAAATGCTCCTGGCAGCCGTGGCATGCAAGGTTTACATTGGCAACTGTGCCTGCTCATGTATATGGGGTTTCAATCGGGCTTAGTGTCAGAAAGATAGCAATCGGCATCGCACCATCATGGCAGACGCACATTGGCTGGTCCAGAATCCAGGTACAGCTGCCGTGACTGTGACAGTCCCAGGGACACAAAAGGCTGTTGCTGTTTGCCCACCTGGCTCGCAATGTGTAGCTGGCTTGCTCTTGCATATATTTCTGATTGTTGTAAACAGCAGCATAGTAGCCTCCAGGCCTGTGCTACACAGCAAAGATGAGAATGAACATTAGCTGCTTTAAGCATCTGCTTGAGTTTGATATGTACACAAAGCAGACAGCTAGAACACCTGTTCAGAATTTGCCATGGCATGCCTCTGCAAGTAGTCTGCCTGCAAATGTACAACACTGAAGCATGTCAGCAAGAATGTATCTGAAGCCCATGCAACAGTAGCCTACATTCATGCGTGGCAAGAGCATGACCACAACGTCATGATGTATTGTTCAGTACCCATTTATCCACTCAACATGTGTCTGCACCTGGGGTCATGCATGCTAAGTCCCGGGTAGCTCCATGTATAATGTCATGATCTATTGCTTGGCTCCTTATCATATCACTGTGCAATGTGGGGAACAGATCCCCAAATCACCTAGAAATGCTTGATCTCAACCCAAAGGTACAATCTTGTTCCGATCTCACTGGTCACTAAACTCTGCATGGCACAGTCTGCAGGGCTGCACAAGAGCCAACCCCCACCATTCTGATCCTCAGCCCCCAAAAGTAACAGACATGCCCTTACCTTACATCCAAGCGTGTGAGGCTGTGGTAGTTGAGCCTCTCCTCATAGCTCACACCGTCTGCAAACAAGTCGTAGTCCTGAAAGGAGGGCACGCCATATCTGGCAAAGCCCTCATCTTGACGCTTGAGGAAAAGTACCGGATCACCAGCTGTGCGATTGAGCTCCAGCAGTAGAGTGCCGCCTGATGGCCATGACTGCATGACTGACAAGCAAGGGTTGAGAACCTGTGTGCTGGTGGTGGGCAGATTTGGTCTAGAAGGGAACATGCTTTTGTACACTGCAAGGTTTAATTTGAGCATACATGGGGATGCTGACAGGGATCTTGCTTGCAGATACATAGACCTGCCAAAATAGGCGTCTTTAGTCAAAACTCCAAAACAGCTTATACAGACCATGTGATCGAAGCTCAAAGCAATAGGCAGCCTGACATACGCAGCACAAGCAGACCTGACCATCAGTAGTACATTTGGTCATGCAAAAATATGACAGTGAGCTGAAAGACATTGAAACAGCAGGCTGAAGCAGCTGACAAGGCACAAGGGTGCCGCAGACTGCAGTTGGGTGCTTACATCCAGAGCCACATTGAAAAAGCTCCATGCTCCTGATTCTGTGCTGTACAATTGCTCAGAGTCAACAGCTAGATCTGGTGTTGGGATGTTGCATCCAACATCTCCCCAACCAGTATTACATTCACAGAAGGTACACTCCCCTTGGGCAAAGGTTGCATCTGTGCAAACTGGGTCAAAGACCTGACAGCTGCCGTTGTCTGAGCATTGCTGCTTGGGCAAGTGTGGTGCAGCCTCTGATAGAGCTGGGCTGGGACACCCTTGCTCATCAGTGGCTGACTGGCAGGTCACACGCAGCTGATAGGTCAGATTGAAGCTGCTCCAGAGCTGCGAATTCAGGATCTGAATGTACCAGGGTGCTGTGCATGGGGCAGCACATCTGGGATTGTGTGTTTGCCTTATGCGCTGGTACGGCCGCATGAGCTGATAGCCAAAGTAGTCATTTGCGACCTGGTTGTATGGGGTGAAGGTCCAGTCTGGGCTAGATGCTGGGGACTGTGGAGGCAATGCATCTGGGATTGTGCCTTGAGCCATAAATAGCACAGGGTCTGCGTGTGTGCTAGCATCTCCTGTTTGCTGAGGGTCCAAAGCTTGAGTCACATCCCACAGCTCCGCATTCAATATGCTGCACGAACACCCCCCCGGATCAATTTCAAGACAAATGCATATGTACAAGGAGATTGAACAATTGAGCATGAGGTCATCTTCAAGGCAAGCTTGTCTGTTGCAGCTTTATGACAACCATTTGACAGCGTATCACGAAACTAAGGCTGCATTTTGTGTGTACCTGCTGCCGCCACAGGCATTGCTGGGGACTTGATATGTGTTCTGGCTGCCTGGCGGCAAGAAACTTTGCAAAGGTGTAGCGCTTGGAAGGATGGAGATGGGGATACTTGCTCGAACAATTTGAGTCAGAGAGACTGCAACAAAGAAAAGTCACTCTTCTGAGGCCAAGAGCAGCACGTACAACCAGTTCAATACAGCTCGCCATCACCATCCAGCGTGGCTATTACCACTGAGATGGCTTGCATTCAGCGCGAGCTGCTTGTGGTAGCTAGCAGATGATGCAACTGCTCACCTCCAGCAATCGAAAGCAAGAGACGCAGGTGAAAGCTCATAGCACTGGGGTCACAGCGTCTGAGAAGGGTGCACCATGAAGCAAATGCTTGGATTCGCCATGCAGGGCAGTTCTCTGAATCCGCTGACGCATTCCTAACGAATTGCAATTGCCTTTCCAGCATTGCCCTCTTGAACATAGGGTGCACAGGGCACTTGGACCCTTTATAGGGCGAGAGGGCGATAGGTTCAATTGCCTTCAAAGACAGATCTGAGCTCGACCATGTTGTGGCAACCGCGGTTTCACCTATACCGGTGGCTTTCACAGCGCGACGCGCGGAAGTCACGCGCAGGAAGATAGCTTTGTTAGACTGATTGTTCTCGTTTGTTCGCGGCGTCAGAGGATTTGCTCATCCTGCTCGTTGTCACCGATGACCAGTAAAGTGCTGTCAGGTGTCGTGGCCTTAGTCAGTTTCAGGTCGGATGGAACTTTCAACTTCAAGCAGACAATTTCGACAAAGTTGACAGACTTGGGTGCTAGAGTGACAAGCAGATTTAGCAAGGACGTCACACATGTAGTGTTTCAAAAACGCTTGAAGCCCACACCAGAGCAACAGCTTGCAGAGGCTTCTGACTTACGAGCGCTGTATGACAAGGCAGCCAAGGTGCGCGCCTCGCTAGCCAGATCATTTCGCCATGAAATTGAAAGACAGTAGACACCAGCAAACGTGCTCACAGGCAGACAATCCTGTACACATTGTTTCTCTGCTTTGGGTGGAGAGGTCTGCAGCCGATAAAGCTAGAGCAATGGTAAACACAGCACAATGTGCTACACTGCTCTGTGTCTTGCACATACATGAATGATCCTGAATTGACTGATGCAGGAACAAAAGTACACGCTGCAGCGTCCTACAGATGCTGATCTGCTGCAGCCTGGTGCAGGCATCACTCCTGGTTCCTCAGGTGATGTATTGACCAGAACACCCACCTTCTTTGCTTGTTTATGCTGTATAGTGCAGCACTCAAAACTTTGGAGCCAAACGCTATGCGTGCATTTTCTGCAGGCCGCAAAAGGTCTCGGCGCACAATGCAGCCCAAGGACACCAAGGAGCTTGAGCTGGATGTGACAGACGCAATGTACTCTAGCTCGCAGCAGATCAATGGTCAGCAAAAGCCAGGTACATACCATGTAGCTGTGGCCCTTCAAGCTGTTTACTTGCCTTCATTTCTCCTGAGATCATGGTCCCTCTGTACAGCAATTGCATGTGTTGCATGATGGATGTCTGCTGGCATGCATGAGGCTCGGACTGCAGCCCCATATGCACCAATCTGTGCATTGCTAGAAAAGCCACCTGTCACTTTGCCGACAACACAGGCTTTTGCAGATTGCATGGTAAACTTGATCAGAAGTGCCACCATTTGCTGGGTATGTGGACAGGATGGGATGTAGGGGAAGTGTGCAGCCCAGCCCTTCAAAAGCATGACCAGCGCCAGAAGGGTCAGCAGGCTCTCACCAAGTATATCAGACATGACAGCAGCAGCTCCAGAGCAGGCAAGCGACAACAGCGTAAGCCGGCAATGTCAACAGTCCATCAAGAGGTGCCAGATGAAGACTCACTGCTGAAGGTCAAGCCTGTCAAGGCAGCCCAGTCCATATCAGCGGCCATGTCGCGCCAGACACGCAAGAAAGCTGCTGGCAAAGATGCTCCGGCATTCACTGCTGAGGAGGCCGCTGATGTGCTTGCTGTGAACCTTAGGAATGCTTGCCACACAGGTACAGATACACGCCGGTGTTTGCAACTCCAGTCAGCATGAGATGCTTCTCAAGCAAGCACATGTATAGGCACTGACTGCACAGACTGCTGCTCATGCTTGCCAAGCGAAGAAGTACAATGCCCAATTTGCCTTTTGCATTTTTTCATTTTTTTTGGTGTGTATGCCAAGCAGACCCATATGGCCCAGAGGAACTAGCATTGTGGTACGCTTCTGTCAAAAGCAGACCCAGTTGATACCTGTCACATGTCCTGAATGCAGGGAAACGTAAACGCCAAGATGCACAGGCTCAATCTGATGACTGCTGCACGCCAGACTTGAGCATAGCCCAGACAGGGAGAAGCGTCAAGGGAGCTGCGCGCAGTGCTGGCAGCTGTAAGGTGCACCCCAAGACAACAGGCAAGCAGGTCTCCACAAAGGCTGCCAGTCAACCCACAGCAACCAATGGAAGCATCAAGGGAAGCATGACAGCCTCAAGGCAGGGTCACAGCAAGAAGAAGACCAGGCTTGCAGCCAGCACACCTGCATCAGACGCACAGGCAGAGCCAGGTCAAGCAGCAGAGGAATCAAACGCACCAGATGTTGTCATGCATGGCGTACACGACCAGCTGAGCAGTGCTGTTGTCCCTGACAGTGACGATGAAGACATGCCGGAAGCTGGCCCATCAGGTCGGCCTGTGGAAGAGACTGATCAGCCAGCCCTTCCTGCCGGGAAAGGCAAGCCCAGAGGGCAGCCGAGGCAGGATCAAGGCGAGGTGCGCAGCACCGAGCCTGTGCTGCTACCAGGGGGTAGCTTGCGCTTCTCTACTCGGCACCTGAAGCAGAAGGTGGAAGCCAAGCTGCCAGTCAGTAGGGCCACCCCAATTGGTCTCCCACCCACCCCCTGCTTGCCGGTGACCCAGCAGTGAGTACCGCTTTCTGCAACAACTGTTTGCAAATCATGCAATGGTGCTGCCCTTCTGTGTTTAGTTGAAACAATCATGTAGCAGGAAGAGTAGTTGCGCTATCATGCACACTGCCCTGAACTCAATGTAAAACCTAAAATTCCACGCAAAAAATCATTTTCTTGCCTGCTTTTTGCAGCAATGCAATGAGCATGGTATCATGCAGGACTGTCCCAATACCTGTGCCAGAGTTCACTAAAGTAATCTCCCCATGGACAAGTACCCCTAAGGAGCTCTCACAGCCTTTTCCAGATGGACAGCAGCTGCCACCTGGCTATGTGCCATCCTCTGTAGAGATGCCCCCACCACGTGCTGCGACCTCCTGCAATCCAGCCACACACTGCCAGGTGAACATGATGTTGGAATTTGATTTGCAGTAGTGGGTACTCATTTTTTCGAATTTTGCCGAATTGGGTATTAATTTTATAGCGTCGGGCACCTATTTTGCGATATTGGGCTCGTCTGCATTGACTTACGTTAGGGGATGTAGCTCAGATGGTAGAGCGCCCGCTTAGCATGCGGGAGGTATGGAGATCGATGCTCTACATCTCCAGTTTTGGCCGTCTCGATGTCGGCTAGGTTGCCCGTGGTCGTATGGGCGTTTTTTGTCCGGACCCACATGCATTTTTTGCAAATTTACCTTGAATTTGGTCTTGCATCCCTCTTGTAATTCCCTTGTGATGCAGCACATTGAGATTATGACAATGCACAGCTCAAAAAAAAGCACCAGCTGTGACAATCGCCTTGTCCACAGCTGCCAGGTTCATTCACCCAATACATTTTTGTCCAGACCCACATGCAGATTTCAAAGCTTTCTGCATTTATAGGCAAATGTATACACATACATCTGTATGTATGTCTCTCTTACCAAGTATTGACCTGTTATTTTACCTTACATTGTCTTAGTGGTATGAATTTGGTGACTAATTCCTGAAACTGCATTTGTCAGAAATGCTTGGTGATTTGTCGAATTTGTCGCTTGTGTGTACATACAAGCGTTCGACTTACATCTGTCTTGCATCTCCCTTGCATTGCAGCATGTTATGACAACACACAGCTCAAACACACATGAGTTGTGACAATAGCCTTGTCCACAACTGCCCAAAACGCTGCTGCTGTTCGTATTCACTCACCCACTAAATGGGTACTTGCAGCAGCTCTTGCTGCACCTTCGATCTACTGCTGCATGAACACAGGCAGCTGCTGCGGATCATGCGCACCAGCAAGCATCAGCTGACAAAGCAGCAGGCCTTGAATCAGCTGTGCCAGCAGCTGCTGCTACAGCTGCCGCACCATGGTCAGCCTGCCGCCTGTGGGACCCCAATCCCATCTTTGCACCTGGCCCAGAGGGTCAACAGTCACCTGACACTGATCAGGACCAGCAGCAGCAGCAGCAGCCGCAGCAGACTGACAGGGGTAGCAGATTGAGGCGAGTTCAGCATGGTGCTGAGCCTAGCAGAGAGCCTGGCTCTGATGCAGCTGCTGCGCATGATGATACTGTAATGTTGGAGGCTGATGATGAAGAGGATGAAGAGGCAGATCAAGCATGCACTACTAGTGGCTGCCTGGGACTGTCTTGTGGTGAGTGTGATGTCCAAGCTTCTCTCAATTGCAGTCTACACAGGATATGCTCTGTATGTTGGGCACATAAGGATGTTGTGCAAGCTATAGACTCAACATGACATGCTTGCAATCCCCTAGTTGCCGTCTTACTGGGCTGCCACCACCAAAGCACTACTGTGTTGTCACAGTCAGACATATGCTTATGTCCTAGCAGCAAAGCAAGCTGCCAAGGCACCCTGTTACTGCTCTGGTTGTGCAGCACAGCGTGCTCTGCATCTTGCATGTACTGCGCTGATCCTGAGTAGACACAGCCAATGCACCCTGTCACTGCTCTCGTCCTGGTATGAACCTATTGGTATGGACCTATGTACATTTCAGACAGACTCCAAGTTTGTGACGGCTGCGAATAACATGCATCACATTCTGGACTGAGGCTCCGATGATGAGCTGGTATGGGAGACAGCATCATCACTGCCAATCTCCCATGCACAGAACAATGCAAGAGCACCATGGAGGATGAAAATGCATGTGGGTGTGTGTGTGCAGTGGAACCAGAGGTGCAGGAGCTGGCACGCAATGCAGTGAGGGCCCTAAGGGGGGTCAGGCTGTGCGCTGAGGGGCATGAGGAGGGCCGCCTCACTCACCTGGTCCTGGGCCAGCAGCGCCGCACCCTCAAGGTGCCCTACCCATCATGTTGAGGCACTGGCCACACACATACTCTCACAAGCTGGTTGCCTTGATTGTAGCCTTGCTGAAGATGCAGTGCTGTATGTTAGCTGACTCAATGCATCCTCAATTGCTCTCCCTGTCATGAGATTTGTGTATGCTAAGCCAGATGTGAACATTCTTTCTTGGTCTGCATGAGCTTCCTAAGACATACCTGCAGCATTGAGTCAGCTAACTGCAGCTGACTGTTACCAGGCATGTTCTCGATGGCAGCCTTTCTCTGTAACCAGACTGAAACTGTCAGGTCTTGCAATCCTGCTCAAGTTGAGGTGTGTCACACAAGTCCCAGGCAGAATTGCATTGGGCTCATGCACTTTGGCACAACTGGTTACTGAGTGCCTTTCACACGCGTGTTGTAGGTGCTGCTGGCCATCGCTGCTGGTGCTGTGCTGGTCACCCCAAACTGGCTTACAGCTTCCCTGCAGGCTGGAGAGTGGCTGCCTGAGGCACCCTTCCTGGCTCAGGTCTGTGCTCAACTATTCGTTCCTACAACCCCTCATTCATGAGTTTATTCATCTATCTTGTTCACCATTGATGTGTCATTCATGCATCTGATCTGTGTTTCGGTTACTTTTTTTAAACACTTCTGTGTTTCTTCCTTTTTCATCTCAGTGTGCTCAAACTGTGGCGCTATCATGTTATACAGAGGTCTTGCTTTCTTGCATTGCTCTTTAGCCTGGTCAGCAGAAATCAATACAACACATTCCAAAAGCATCATGAAGCCTCTGCCTGGGCAGCATTCCAGTAGTTCAACTCTTAGCCGTACTTTCATTTCTGCATGCAGGGGCGATTTGCTCAGGCAGCCCTTGCAGCCCGGGAGGTTCAGAGCAGTGAGAGGCCCCAGCCGCTGCATGGGAAGAAGGTGTACGTGCATGTGGCAGATGCTGCCAAGAAGGGCCCCTCCGCTGGCAATGGTGGACCCCTCAGACGCTTGGTGGCTGCCCTAGGTGGCAAGGTGTGTACTCCCTTGTTTGCTCATGCAGAGAGTGGCTTGAGAAAGCTTCAGCAGTTGCAGCAGTAAGTTTCATCAAGGCAATGCAGCTGCCGTCAGTTGCTTGTACCAGGCTGAGGATTTGAAGTAAGTTTGATGCTAGTTACCCGTGCTGTGAGCTTCAGAAGCAAAATGAATGTTGTACGTGGTTAGAATGAGCAACTTTGTGGCACCTGCCCAAATGCTGGACGCTTGAGTATGTAAGATCCGGGATTCTGGTATGGCCAGTGTGTGCAGCAGGCGCAAGGTGCCTTGTTAGACCAAGGTCATGAGGGGTCATGTGTGCATGCAGATTGTTGGGGCAAAGGCTTGCAATCTATGCATTATGTTTGGAGGCTGCAGCCGTCCAGCCAACTTGAGCACTGACATAACAGCAGTGCGGGAGGAGTGGCTGTTGAAGGGCGCTGAAAAGTACAAGCTGGAATCAGAGAGGGTGCATGCTGTCAAATGACGCTTGCACCTCGCAAGATCTTAAATTGCTAGCAGTGTATACAATTGTAAGCCACTGATGTATTGAGCATTCCACGTGTCAGGCAAAGTAGCTCGGCCTGTCTTGAGCAAACACGAATGTCATTCTTTGCCAAGGTACACTTTTTGACAGCAGCTGTGATCGTTTCTTGAGATCTACCGCACAGCTTCATTGACTTAGAGGGATACAATCAAGCTCTGTAGACTTACAGGACATGCCAGCATCAGCACAGCTGACAGTCTTCTCAGCTGGTGACATTTCCAGAGTTGTGCTCCGCTTGCTCTCAGACTGGCTGTTCGTTGCCAGAGTATGGTGAGCAGGCATGCGATATATGACTATTCTATGCATCTGCTTTGTGGACCTGCTGTCCAGCGCAGACACAAAGCATGTACTCAATACAGACTAACAAACGAACGACAGCTATGATAGTCCATGTCGCCTGACATGTTAGGTGTCGTGCACACTGCTGAATACAGCTAGTGGTCTAGCAATGACAGCAAGTGCCGATAGTCCAGGCAAGTCAGATGCGCTGATTCTATCAAGTGTTGAAGTATCTAAATGACCCATTTGCAAATCATTTGATTGCTGCAGTTAGCAGTTCGCAGCATCGCAAACGGCAACAGGCATACTTAGCATCCAGCCTTCAGGCAAAGAACTTGATGCCAATGTCATCAGCAGAAGTGCCTTTGAACAGCTTGGCTTTACGCTGTTGCTCCAATATCTTGACAGCTTCCAAGAGAAGCTCTTTGGGCATTCCAGCAAAGTCTGCAAATACATGTGAAACTTGATGCAAGAAGGTGCTTGAGTGTTGCCATGCAACTGATCTGTACCTTTTCATAGGGGTCTGCAACAGATTTGAGCATTGATCACACATGCAACAGCTGTGCCCAACATGAAACAAAGACATGCACATTCAAATTGTGATTCAGTGTGGCATTTGGTGTGTGTGTTTTGGAGCACCATATGGCAGTGACCAGCCTGTGTCTCACTGACACGGTTTGTAGCTTTTCAGGACATCACCTGTGCCAACTGAGTCCTCTCCATCCATAATCTCTTCAATGCTGGTCACAGCATCCTGCATGCCAATGCTAAGGGCCCATTCATGCAAGGCAGCAGCCCACTCAGGCAGCTTCTTCCACAAGATGAGACATTGGCTTTGGGATTTGCTGAGCCACATTCCATTGCCTGCAAGAGAGCACATCCTGATGCATCTTGCAGGCCACACAAGTGCCAGTGCTTTTGATAGTGCATAGGACCTTCTGCAGCTACCCACAGAGAACAACAAGCTATTGTTAGTGCAAGGCATCAAACTGACCGTTTTTCACCAGTACTTGGAGCAGCAAGGTCCTTGTTTCTCCATTCAGAGAGCCTGCATAAGCAAGACAATGAAAAGCGGTGCCACTGGTGTCAATGTTCAATACCAATGTGTGTCACTGTGGCCCTGTTGCATGAACTCACGATTTATTTGCTGGTTAGCAAACAGCGCTGTATCCTCGGCGACATCAGTGCTCAGCTTGTACACCTGCAGACAAGTCGACTTGTGGAGATCTGTCACTCACATCATATCAGCCATCCAAAGAGCCTGACCTGATGATGCTTGCACCAACGTAGTATGAGCTCACACCAAAGAGCAACCTGCTTGCGTCGCGTTTCCTCAACAGGTTGCAGTCTGCAACAGCTTTTGCCTGAAGGCTCGAAAATATGACGAGATTGCCTGTGGTGGAGTCAAGATCACAAAGCGCGAGGGGCTCACGTAAAGTAGGGTGGAAAGCTCCAAAAAAATGGGAACTCAAACTGTTGCCGAGCCATACAGATCACTGGCTGACCTAGATCGTGGCATCGCAGGCCATATACTTTAGATGACGGGAGTCATTAACGCTGATAATCACCGGTTCGACCTTGTCGCGTGTTTGGCCGTGCACCAGTAGCGTGAGGTTCCGGAAAAGCTGTTGTCGGCAGTGTCCGAAAGTGTATGTGCGAGTCAACATTCGGTCAACGCCATGTCGAGTGTCGCTGCTCAACCTCGCCAGCAACCGGACGCACCATGTAGTCGCATGTGGTCGCATTGCAGCATGCGCGTGCCTGTGCCACTCTGATGGGGGACGACCCTTAACAACTCCACAGAGTTGTCTCAGTCTTCCAACTTAGCAATGTATGGGGAAGTAGCTACGCGGGAGATTGCAGTAGCTCCGTTGCATCAGTCGGTTGCGGAACCTGTAAGCAACTTACAATGAGTCAAGCTCTGCTTGCCATGCCTTTTTTACGGAGCAAACTAGGCAGAAAACCAACTTACCTGTTTCCCATGCCATGCAGATCTCGTGTTTGCAGTTTAGCACAGGCCTGGAGGTTCTCTGGGCAGGTGAGTCCTACATCTGCATAGCATGTATATATAGCACGAGGCCATTCCTCAATGCAGCATGCGTGATGCAGGTTCTGCATCAGGAGGTCTGTATACCTTGCATTGCCAAGCTGCCCTGCAGCGTTATTCATGTGTGCGTGCACATGAGAGTAGGGTCCATGACATGTGTGGCTTGGGGAATGGTGTATTGTCCTTGTCTAGTGACCGCTGGCGCTGTCACTCAGCTGGGGGGCTCTCAAAGCTTACTTTCATGGACCCTGAGGTGAGCATGGCATGACTGAAACATACTTTGTTGGCATGCTATAGTGCCTTCATACAGCTCCATGTACATTTGCATGCTGCTTTAAAAGCCAGACCTCATGACGCTGAAAGCAGCGGCACAGTCGACAAGCTGAAGCTGCAATCATACACACCTGCAGGGTGCCAAGTTGCTGTCGCTGGTCTGTTGCTACGTTTTGTACAAGCTTGCAATATCATGAGTGTGAGCAGTGACTGGCATGCAGGTGACTGATCTGGCAGCTTGTGAGTTTGAACCGGGTAGTGCATCACGTGTCATGCTTGGAAGGGAAGGCGGAGGCATGCTAGTGTATGATCTGGAGGCACAGAAGCCAGCAGCCAAGGTGCATATCAGTCTGCAGCAGACATTTGGTCTGATGACATGTCATAGCATGTGGACCAAAATTTGGCCAGCTTGCACCTTGATTGTGCTGGAGGCACCACTTGCAGGAAGCACATCCTAGATTATGTGCTTAGCAAGCACTACAACTGCACTCTATTGCCTTCAAGGTCATTGCCTTTAGCAGTAAGCTGTGATCAGGTCAACTGCTCATCTTCAAAGCAGATGGTGTTTGATAGCTGGCTTGCATGGTTCCAGCACGTTATGCTTCTTCAGATGAGTGCGCGGCAAGGCAGTCTGACTGTGAAGCAGCACACCATTCACGACACCGCTGTTTCATTGAATCTGGGTTGCTATTGTTTCCAAAACAGTAAAATTTTCAGACTTCTGAATCTGTTCTGGGAGCTAAATATGATGTAGGGTTGAGGGTTTCGATGGTTTTTGCATGTTGAATGTCAGGGTTTAAATTCCTGTGCATTTGAACGCTGGGGCATCATACCAACATGTACAGAATTCATCCCAATGTGCCCTCCAGGCAGATGTGGAAGGAGGCGTGCTGATGATGCGTGCCCCTGTCGGGCGAGGCCTGGTGGCCATTGGCAATGCTGCAGGACAACTGGTGCTGACAGACCCCAGAGCAGGTGTGCATCATCTGACACCCACCAACAAACATACACTACAGACATGCTGCGAGTGATGCTCAGCAGCTAAAGCACTCACGCAGTGACACTGTATGAACACAAGAAGCGATGGTGGTCCCAAGAAAAGATACCTGTGCCGTTCTAGTGTCTGAAGTGATCTGTAGATTTCACGTGCAGATGTGAAGAGACAGCAGTAAGGATTTGTGCACCCTCAACGTGCAGCAGGCCTTATATGCACTGCTGCAGATGTAACAATAGCACTCGATGTGCATATAAGCTCAGGAAGGTCTGCACAGACCTTGAGCCCTGCTGCACTGATGCTCAAATGGGCATTATGCTGCCGTCAAGTTATCTTCTTGACCTGCCTTTGAGTTTTGCGGGTCAGGGTCTTATTGTTGCACCTGAAGGCGCTTGCCTGCCTTCCACACTCCTCCCTGCCTCCTGGTCAGGTCCAATGCCACTATGTCTAGGCTTGTCCGCTGGCTGGCATATGCAAAACGTCTGCTTTAGCAGCCACGGAGACAGCTCTTACCAACATGTGATGGGTATCAACGCTCACCTCTGCACTATGGCAGGCTACAAGGTGGAGCACAGCCTGACAGCTCACTCTGGTGGCCTGGAAGCTCTAGATGCCCGAGGCAACTTCGTGGCCACTTGTGGGTATGGCACACGGCAGGGCCAGGTGGCTCTGGACAACATGGTCAAGGTGCTCTGCTTACCCCCTTGTTGCTCACCCCTTGCCTGCATCTCTAGGGGCCTTCCCTGCACCCCTAGAGATACAAAGCACCAGTCATTCTTCTCCCTGTTGTGCTGCACCAACCACATGTGGGTTTTTGTGAGTGTCTCTGTTGCAGGAGCTGCTGCCACTTGCTTCTGTGCAGAACACTACAGCTCCCCAAATGCCACCGCTATGCTCTGCCATGCGCATGAGGCTGTGCTGTCTCCACACACAATGACACACAATGCAGTCATTGTCACACACAATGAGACACTTGATGTGCCACAACAGGCGTGCAAGACTTACAAGGCGATGATGTCCAGTCGTCCCACGGTGCCTTTTTACTTTTTGGTGTCTTTGTCTGACATTTGCAGTCTAATGGTCCAATGGTCATGGTTGGCCCCAATGACCTTTAACATCTAAAGAATGAATGAACGAACGAACGAATTTTGATGCAGGTGTTTGACTTGCGCTCTGCGCCAAGGCTGCTGAACACAGTGCCCTTCAGGCCGGGGCCCAGCCTGCTGAGGTTCCACCCCAAGTTCTCCAGCACCCTGCTCATTGGCAGCCAGGCTGGCATCTTCACCCTGTCTGACATTCAGGGCACTGCTCCAGGTCCTACCTACCAGGTTCTCATGCTCAACTTCCAAGCCTGCCTCTGACATGTCTCATATGCAAGGCTGATGTGCCCTTGCTCTGGCTTCATTCCTGGTGTCCTTTGACACATAGACGCACAGCTGAAAGTACAGTCTACAAGGTGGTACAGTGGCAAATGGGGCTCAGTCCACTTTGCATGAGACTTGCAAGTGGACTATCTCAGGCATGATAGCACAAGCGCCTCAGTAATGTCACGCAGCATCTGTGCCCTGCTTCCTGACACATATACATGAGCCACATCTACCCAACTTCAATACACACTTGGTGGCACAGAAGCACATGTGATTGCTGAAGGTGCCAAAAGTGATTGTGTTCGTGACAATGTGCTTGCATGAATGTAGGTTCTGGATCTGGATCAAGATAAATTATACATTTGTTGCCTGCTGCAGATTGAGACAGAGGGGGATGCAATCACAACATGTGCCTTTTCCAGCAGTGGGGAAATGATGGCTTTTGGGGGTAGTGGAGGGTACGCCCACCTATGGGCTACTTCTGCCACCCCCAGGGTGAACATGGCATCACAGCCCCTAGACTTCCCCACCCTCACTGCCAAGCCCCCCACACTGACTGAGCAGGACTCCTTTGCCCTGCCCTTCCCCTATGGGGTCACACAGGTTTGCCTTTTGCTGGTGCCTTTGTACAGTTGGCATCTGCCTTTTGAGCCTTACTGTTGTCCCCAGTCGCAAGCCTTGACGCGCAGAGCGTGGACGGCCGAGCTGTGAAGCCTATCTGTGCTGTGCTGAGTCTGAGTGTGCAATGTCAGCTGTGCATCTGCCTTTTGAGCCTGACCTCATGCCTTTCCCCATTCACACCCAGGACTGATGAAGCAGTTGCTTCTGTTGCCTCCCAGTGGCCAGAGTATGCCTGATGGAGCGCAAAGATTTGCCCTGATATTGCCCCTTCTCGGCAAATGTGTTGCCCAATTTTTGCCCCTTCTCAGTGAATGTGTTGCCCTTCTCCTCACAGACCTGCCTTCTAAATTTATCATCGACCATGCACTTCAGTGTGGTCATCACTGTCCAGTCTGTAAATGGCCGCACCTACACACCTGTCATTGCACCTATCGGCCACCTGAAGTCTGCTACAGCTGTGGCTTGGGGGGCTTGCACTTGAGCTGCTGTGACTGCCCACATGCAGGTTTGACGAAACACTTAAAACTGCAAATACCTAGCTCATCATGAGCTGAAAAGTGTTCAATTGTTGTTGTTCTTATTGATTGCAAATGGGCTGTTTGTCACAGCGTTTGATCACTCTGCTGCTGTGGGAGCTATGGCCTGCAGCCAGACAGGCCAATGTAGACCATGCATATCCCTGTGACACCAAAACACAATCATCACACATTCATCAGATTCTGTTTGGTGCTGCTGCAGACAAAGCTGCTTTCAGACTTCTCCTTTCCAGCCCCCATGCAGATGCGGCAGCCCCCCCGGGTCATCCCCCCGGCCCTCCTGAAGGGCGTGAGGCAGGTGGAGTTTGTGGGATATGTGGCCAACCCCATGTACAATAGGGGGGGCGCCCCTGGGGAAGCTACTAAGGCTGTAGCAGCTCTCAGGAACATGCGCCATCAGCCCAAACAGGCCTCTCTGAATGCTGCTGCCAATGCTGCTCGCACCAGGCATGCCCTTGCCCATCTGACATTTCACATGTAGTCTGTCCATGCATACAATGTTGCCTGCGGCTAGGCACCTTGCATTTACTTGAGTGACACCACAACCGCAGGTGAGATAGAAGGCATCCAGCTCCCTGTTGGTGTCTGCTAGGCCCACTTGATCCACAGTTTTCAGCTGTTAAGCCCAAACAAGAAAGTATGTGTTTTCTTTCTCTCAAGGCTCTTAGAGAATGCAAACAGTGTCATCTTTAACTAATCCTTGCTGCAGACTACTTTGGGTTGCAGATGCACTCCAAGCAAGTGCCCAATGCATTTGGCAAGCAGCCAGAAGCATAGTCGCATGTTGGTATTGTGAGACTGGATCTGGACAGTGTGCAGCTTTGTGAGTACAAGACTGAACCCACACCCTAAATGAAGACCCTGAATATTGGTGTTCAAGACTAAAGCACATTTGTCTTTAATTCACAAAGCTGCACCCTGTCCAGAGTCTAGCTCACAATCGGACCTCAGACTATGGCTTGTGGCTGCTTTGCAGAGGCATTGGGATATACATGCAAGTACAAGACATTCAGTGCCCTGAAATGTGCAGGGCTACGTCAGACTCAGGCACTCCTCATCTTACACTCACACAGACACCAAACAGGCTGCATGGCTACTCTTTGGGAAGAACATGTACCACAAACATGGGCAGCCCCATACACTACTGGGCTTCTCATTAAATTGACGCCAAAAGGCGTAGTCTTTTCCTTTTTCCCCTTTTCTGTACCACAAATGATGGGCACTGAAATTGCAGGGGTGGGTCAGACTCAGACAAGAGCAGCCCCAGGCATAAGGGTCCCAGGGGGGCGACCTGGCTACCCAGCAGGTACCGTGTGCAGAGGGTGCATGTGCAGCGCCAGGCCGGCCTCAGATGGGCTGACGAGTTTGACTTCACCTTCTACAACCGCACATGCTTTGCTGGCCTGGAGAATGGCGTGGCCAACTGCTACGTCAACTCCCTTGTACAGGTGGGCGCACCCAACACCCCTAACAATGATAACAATAATATCGTGGTTCTTTTTTCCCTATTTTCTGGGTTACAGGGGAATTGTCCACCCTTGATGCTTGCTGGCTCATGACGAGCTGGGTATGAGCAGGGCAAGTCTTGTCTCTCCAGAGCAGCCTGTCCTGTGCATCCCTATACAGCCTACTCATACAACAATTTTGACACTCATGTAGTGCAGCATTGTTGGCACGACACCTAGGGCGACCAGGTGGGCGAAGGCCATTGACTTCGCACAACTAAAGAACCTGCAAATGTGACTGGCATATCATGAAGATCATGATGCTTACAGGCAGAAAGGCTTGTAGACAGCAACACTAGCGCTGTTGTTGTTGCTGCTGTTGCTGCTGCTGCTGTTTACTTGAGGCTGGTGCCACACCTACATGTGATGTCAGAAGCAGAAGCAGTGTTGAGCTGCCAGGATGGGATGAGAGCAAGCTTATCCAGTAGCACACACACATGCTGCAACACAGCTGCAGAAGCTGCGCAAAGCTGAAAACTTTCGAGAGTCATCAGGAAAGGCAACAATGCAGCAAGCTCCATGTTGCTGCATGCATGATTGTTGGGGTGTTTGATTGGCCATCACTCCAAAGTGACCGAAGCTGCACTCAAACATGTCACCACTGTTGCAGGTGCTGTTCTTCATCCCAGCTGTCAGGAAAGCTATGCTGTCCATCATCCCTGAACCAGAGAAGGAGTTCAGCCTTTCATGCGAGATGTCTTTGCTTTTCAGGATGCTGTACACTGCCAGGGGCAGCGTCTGCCAAGCCAGCAACCTCTTCAGGTCAGTGCTGCTCACATTTGTCCATGTTGACCAGCACCTTTGCCCAGTATATCTGATGCTGTGACTTCTGCGCAACATAGCACATGTGGAAGCTGAGTGACTTGACTGCAAGAGTGCTCTTCTGAGCTGCATATTTGCAAGGTGTGAAAGTCACTGTGCTTCAGATCTTTGAGTGGTGTTCAGGTCAACTGCAGGCAAAATTACATGCTGCACATGTTTTGTGATATTGCTCGATACACAGAAAATTTTCGAAAAGTGCAATCAATAGGCATATGATGTCATATGTCATGGCGAGTGTGCAGCATGTACTTCTAGAGTGTCATCAACCGCAGTCCTGCTATGTGAGCTACAGCCTGTGCAACATGCAATTGATTGGTCTGCAAAGCTATATGGTGATGTTTGCCTCACTCAGACTTGTCATCAGAATGCAAACAGTCTATGTACTGCTGGCAGAGCGTTGAGGCAAAACAAGGAGGCAGCTGCCTTGGGGCTGCTGGAAGGGCATGCCCAGCAAGGCCCCAGAGACAAAGACATTGAGGTGCTATTCATACCTGCTGTGCACACACCTGCTGCCATGTTTTGTAATATGGGTGTTGTCACTGCTTCATTGGTGATTGGCTCTTGCTTTAGCAACTTGAAAAGCCGGGAGTTTCTTACTGGACTGTGACCTGAGCAGCCTAATTTGGCTTGCTATAACTCCTGCTTGCCATTGCATGCCCCATCCCATGAGGTATGACCATGGTTTTGCAGTGACCAAATATGTTCAGCATAGTCTTAAGACTGCACTGCCATGCAGCCGGACTTTGGTATTGTAGGCATGCTGAGTCTGACCCATTTACACTGGCAAACATCAAAACTTTGAAAGAGGGCAAGGCGGCTGTTCTGGTACATACAACTACGGTCTGTTTCCTGTTTTTGATGTGATGGTTGACACAAGGGTATGGCTACAGCACGTGGCCACATATGTAGTTGCCGGCAATTTATAACAGGCTGCTGAGACTCATGCCCTAACCTATTTAGAGGCATTGACTCTTAAGGCAATGAGGTTCTGTTCCACAGGTGGAAACTCAGAAGGACCGATCGCTACGCCGCCGCATCCAGTCCCTGCAGTGCTTCCTCTTCGAGCAGCTACACAGAGAGCTGACTCAGCCCAGCCCCAGCGCCCCCCCCGGGTCTGCTCCCCCTGCCAAGGCACCTTCTGAGGCGACCTTGCCAACCACCGAACTACCCACCACTGCACCAACAGATGTCACAGCATCATCACCGCCACATGCCAGTCCTGATGATGAGCATGTAGAGCAGACCAGCATGCAAGCAACCGCAGCACCAGCACCAGCAGCATCAGCACCAGCAGCAACAACAGCAGCAGCAGCAACAGCAAGTCAACCCATGACAGCAGCAGGTCAGGCTGGATCAGTCAGCAGTGATGCAGGTTCAAGGCAGCAGAGCGCTTCCAGCAGTGAGCAGATAGCACAGCAGGCAGCTGGTGTAGAGCCTGCTAGCAAGAAGAGCATCATCGATGCCACCTTTGGCTTGGCGGTGCGGCAGCGCACCAAGGTCACCACCGGCCTTCAGGCTGACAAGCTCAGAGAGTCCAGGTCCTTCCAGGTATGCACCTGTCTGCCTGATTGCACCGGCCCTCATGCCTGTACAGGTGCTTGCTTTGGTCCAACATTGCAGTTCTGCACAGCTTAACGTCAAACTGCAAACGCGCCACGTCTGATAAGGAAATGTGAGCCAGAGCAAAGTCCAGGTTGAACTGCATCACAGTCGAGACATGCAAGCCTGCCTAGGTAGTCCCTGTACAAAGCCAGTGGCAGTGACCAAGGCATGCTGCTGTTGGCTGGAGAAATAGCACAGGGAGAGATGAAGACGTGCATGGAGTCTGACAGTTTCTGACTGATTCTGTACAGGTGGAGCTACATTACCCTCCAGCAAAAGACCGGCCCCCGGTACAGTCCCCAGCAGTCGGTGGGGCCAGTCCCAAGGCTGCTGCTGCTGGCAAGTCCAAGAGGCCACGCTTTTGTGATGTACTGGCTCGCTCACTCAAGCCTCAAGCTGATCTGAGGGCCTGGTTTGATGAGCAGCTGGGCTACCAGCCCGTGCAGCAGACCAGGATTCCCCTCAACATGCCCAATGTAAGCTGCTACCCTTACCCTTCCCCTTCCCCTTCCCCTTCCCCTTCCCCTTCCCCTCCCCCTCCCCCTCCCCCTCCCCCTCTCATGCCCGTCTAAAGGCACTGTATTGACAAATGAGTGCAATCTGACCATTGCACATTGCCACAGATTACCCTTGCACACTGCATACATCCAATGTGGACTGAGGGCATCATAAACACTTTTGCAATATCAATGCCCTGACAAGTGATGGTGTCACTCAGGTGCTAGCCATGACATGTGGCTTGACTGATGGTGCTGACTTGGCATGGTGGCAGCCCTGGCGAACTGCTTCTACCCACCGCCCCTGGCTGCCCTGGGCCATCGCTGTCCAGGTCTGGTCCTCCCTCACCCCCATGTCTTTTGCACCCCCTCTCTTAGGCCACAGCCTCCAATTGCTCCTTTCAATGCAAGTTGCCACGCAGTACCATCGGTTCTTCCCATCCGCAGGCAGACAGTCCTGGCATTGCACGTTGAGTTTATTACTTGTGTGCCTGTCTGAGCTAGTAGGCCTGAGTTACTTATTTTCTGCAACAAAGATTGAAAGCACAGGACAAGGTGACTTCCTTGTTGGGCCCACATGGTCGGATTTATGATTGATGAGTAAGAGATGGCTGGTGCTGCTGATGCAGGTTCATGTGGATGAGTGGAGAGTGGAGGTGCAGGAAGGCGAAAGGTTCCAGGACTTGCTCAAGCAGCAGCATGATGCACCTCCAGATGGCAAAGTAGCCAGGTCAGCAGCTCTCATCCAGCATTGCAGTCAGTACATATGCTCACCCTGATCAAGACAGCAACTGAATGCTGCTCACAGGTTTGGAGCATGTTAGCAATGCAGCGTCAGCATTTTGGTACTTGATGGCGTTCTGGTCAAGGGTGGCACCCACTCTCATACATACTGCTGAAAAGACTAACATAGTTGCCAAACAGTCGCGATATCCACCAAAATACGGTGAATGAAGCATGCATGTACATGTTGGTCAACAGTCTGGTCAGAAGACAGACACTGCAATGCTGACGCTACTTGACAAAGTCAGATGCCACAACAAGCCCTGTGACGCTATTCACACACTCTATACAAGATGCAGGGCGGTGTATGAGCTAACAGCAGTGGTGGCCCATGTCGTGGATGCAGCTGAGAACAGCCCTGCTGGAGTAGCCCCAGAGGGCCATCTGGTGGCGCATGTCAAGGTGTGGCCAACCCCACACCCCTCCCTCCCTGCCCCCTGTCTGTCCCCTGGCCAGCTTGCAGAGATAAGCATCATGCACTAACCTGTGGAGGTCTTCTTCTGTGTTTGCACCAGTTGGCTGCTGTGTTGCATTTGCTGCTTGATGTTGCCACAACATCAGTGTTATCTCATTCACCTTCAGTAATTACTCGGTGCAGGTGATGTCAAAGATTGACACTCGCGCATGCTCAGGCAACCTACTTTGTTGACTGGAGTCAACTTTTTGAAGCACATCACATCAATGCTGTTACATGATTCTCCTGGCTTGAATCAATATAACTTTGCATATTGCTGCAAGATGGGTGTGTTTGTGCAGGTACTGCCTCAGGACGTGGACAGTCAGTATGGCATTGCCCATTCCCCCATTGGCCCTTCCCCCAGCCAGAGCCCACTTGCCTTTCGCCCCTTCGGATCTGCCCCTACAGGACCCCCCAGTGCCTACAGCTCTGCCCTTGCCAGAACTGCCTCAGCCTCTAACAACAGCAACATGTCCGGCACTGCCTTGGCACGCACTGCCTCTGCGACTGGCAGTGGCAACATCTCCAGGCTCAGTGAGAGCACCAGCAGGGAAGAGGTTACAGGCGTCAGCGGTGGGCTGCCAAGGGTTAGCAGTGAGGTTACAGGAGTCAGTAGTGCTGAAGTGCTTGCGGCTGCACAAAGCTCCCAACAGAGCTTGACAAATCCACCGGAAGAAGACAAGCGTCATCAGTCTGCAGTGAGTCTGACATCAGATGCTGGCACCTTGCTTGGCAGTGATCCTGCTGCCAGCCAGCCATCCACCGAAGGCAAGAGCGCAGTGGCAGAGCTAGACACGACTGCTACAGCTTCAGCACAGAGTGAAGCAGCACAACAGAACGCTGCGTCTGGTGATCAAACAGACACAGGCGACTTGCAGTTCCAGGCTGGCCAGCTGTCCATCAACACTGTCCTAGCAGCTGGCCCAGAAGCTGCTTCAGAAGGCGTGCAAGCAGCTGACAAGGCAGCGGCTGCTGCACCCAATGATGCAGAGCTGCAGCAGTCCATGGATGCAATGCTGAGTGGGGAAGATCAAGCCATGCAAGAGTCCCTGGCTGCTGCAAATGCTGCTGGTGGTGAGCATGTGGGCGGTTTCCTCCCTTCCAGATCTTCCGGCCTGCAACTGATGTCAATAGCAGAGCCCAGCTCTGGTCACACAGCCCCACCTGAAGAGGAAGCAGCAGCCATGGCAGCTGGTGTTTCGCCTGCAGGGGATGGGCTGACAAATGATGAGCCATCAGCAGAAGCTACAGGGAGCAATCAGCAGCCTGGTTCAGAGCCTGCTGACGGGCCTGCACTGGAGAAGGGCGATGGCTCTGGCCAGATTGCTGACAGATACAGGTCAGTGCTCGCTGTATAAACCTCCGCCTCATCACAATGATGTGTTGGTTGTTATAATTCAGCAACTTTTGTCAGCACCATCTGGACTGGCACTTAGAGCCTTTAAGGGGACCTAATGGGTTGCAATACAAGCAAACTCAACAACTTTGCCCAATCTTGGAGTAACTACATTCCCAATCTTGTCAAAAGAGCATGAGTTGTGTTACTGAAAATAGTACTCTATGCTTGACATGTAGACTGACCCTCACTCCCTGTTCTCCTCTAGAGCGATCTTCTTGCAGGAGGCACAGCCTTGTGTGAGTGTGTATGTAGGAAGCTGAGCTTGGTTGCACCACCTGCATCAGTCACTGGCCTGAGCAGTGCATCCAGTCGGCACCTGTCTGATGGGCAGCCCCCCTCCCCCTCCACCTCCAGTCCTGCCTATCGCCGCCCAGACTGGCTCCTTTTTAACGACTTCTCCATCACCCCCTGTGCGCCTGCTGAGGTGCTCACCCTGTTTGGCAACCAGAAGGTGCCGTGCCTGCTGTACTACTCCAGGGTGAGTCTCAGCCTGCTTCCCAATCTGTGAGACTTGAATGATGCAAAAGGCAGGGGTACAACCACATGACCGTGCGAAGCTACCCTTTTCAAGCTTTTGCCATTTGTGCTGTCCTTATCTCCTCCTTCTGACAGTCCCTGTTACCGTAACTAAGTGTTGCCGCTGCGCCACAGAGCAGCAAGTTTGATGCAGGCATTTGCTCTCTCCCCATGCATGCACTCCAAGCCCTGTGCATCTCTGCTGCCAGGATTGCAGATTCCAAATGCAGACACTGGCCAGTGATGTGTAATTAGTCGCTGCTGGTCATGATGCAGGTGGACAGGGCTCTGACACCTGCAGAGGCCTCTGTACCCCCTGCCCCTCCCTCCCCTGTGCTGACTACAGAGTCCTTCCAAGCCCTGTGCTCAGGGCCCCCTGTACAGGCCCCCTCAGTCAAGAGGCATGCTCGCAACTTTGAGCCTCTGAGCCCTGAGGAGCTGAAGGGGCCAGGGCTGCTGCTGGGCATTGATGCTGAGTTTGTGGCCCATGCACCTGCTGAGAAGGTCATGCAAGGGTCAGCCTCTTCTCCACCTTTGTTTGTTTGTCTACTGCATGCAGGTCAGCTTTGTCCCTGCAGCTTGCCTATGATGCTGACCTTGTGACACTCTTGTGCCTGCATGTTGACACCGCGAGTGGCCTTGCTGCCTATTGTATTGTAGCTACAGCTGTGAAATATTCGCCCAGAAGAATTTGGAGACAACACAGCACCAGTGTGCGTCATGTCACACTGACATTCCATTGTCGGCAGCTGGCACAGCTTGGTTTCTGGACAGTAGTCAAACAAGCTACTCAGCAAGCTGCTGTGTGATGATGGAGCACTGCGCACAGACGTAGGCTGGCATGTTGCAGCATTCCACTGACATGTTGTACTGGGTTGCAGGGGTATTGAGGTGGAGGTGTGCAAGGCCCGTCTGGGGCTGGCAAGGGTGAGTGTGGTAAGGGGGGAGGGCCCTGCTGCCGGCAGCCCTGCCATTGATGACTACATCCGCAGCCTGGAACCCATCTCTGACTACCTCACCAAATGGAGTGGCCTGGTCAGTTGCATTGCTGTCATTTGGTCGCCTGTCTGCTCAGGCAGTGAAATTTACACCAAAGGTCTCAAGCATGCCTTCAAAAGCATCCCTGTCAACCGCTGCTTGGTGAGCCCCAGTTTCCTTGCATTGTGGCATTGCCGGGAAAGAGAAGTGCCTGAATATGTGGTGTTGCTGTGGGCAATTTGAAAGCATGTTGTGTTGAGAAGTTTGCAGAAAGGTATAACTTTTGCATTGAGACGTCACTGTGCAGAGTCAGGCACCCTGTCATTCACTGGTCATGCATCAAGTTCACGACAGAGCTACAGCGTTAAGCTGAGGCTTGGATGTGTGAGCTTAACACTGTAGCTCTGTTGTGAACTTGATGCACGACCAGTGAATGACAGGGTGCTTGATTTGGCACAGTGACTTCTCAATGCCCAATCACCCCTTCTCTCGTCCCCACCCTGAGATCTTGATGGCACAGGATTGGTAGAAGATTTTGTTGTGCAGGTGCCGGGTGATCTGGACCCCAAGGTGTCGCCCCACTACCTGACCACCATGAAGAAGGCCTACCTGAAGCTGCGCTACCTGGTGGACTCTGGCTGCATCTTTGTGGGCCATGACCTGCGTCATGACTTTAAGTCCATAAACATCATCGTGCCACCTCAGCAGGTCATCAACTGCTGGATTGTTGTTGCTGTGGTTGTGGCCTTTCAGAAGGGTGCAACAATGGCTGAACCCAGCCTCAACTCTGCCATGTGTTTCCATCATTGCACCTTGTGCTGTTGTCCGGTGTGCGGCTGCTGCGTATGTTGATTGGCAGCATGCAAGACACTGCATTGTGGTGAAGATCGCAGTTCATAGACATTGCAGCTAGCTTGTCGTGAAATCTTCTTTTGCATCACTACCCAATCAACATTTGTGCCTGGCTATGGCTTCCACACCTCAATGACAGTGACTGCTGCATTGTAAAAGCCTTCAAACGCATAGACATGACATGACAGTGGCTGTCAGGGCCAAGAGAGCCAACAGCAACGAATCACTGCCACTGTGAATCACTGATTCGTTGCTGTAGGCTTTTTTGTCTCTCACTGCCACTGTCATGTTGTCTATGCGTTTGAAGGCCTTTTACAACGCAGCAGTCATTGTCGTTGAGGTGTGAAGGCTCTCTTGCACCCTGTGAGGCACATACTACTACTGTGTTTGAGCAGTCATACTGACCTACACATAGTGTTTTCGAGGCAGTTACTGCATGACAGGTCTGTAGTACAAGCTTGTACTGCCATTGATGGTACAGGTGATTGACACCGTCTTCCTGTTCCACTTCAAGAGGCAGCGCAAGCTGAGTCTGCGCTTTCTGGCGGGCTATTTGCTTGGTGAGGACATTCAGCAAAACACTCACGATTCCATCGAGGATGCACGCACAGCTGTCAAGCTATACCAGGTTGGTCTTTGTGCAAAAGTTTCAGTGGTTCAAGCTTCAAGAGTAATGCATACTTGTATTCATACCAGATGTGGTACATGGTTGTTCTGACTGCCTGTGAACCATGGTCACCTAAAGCAGTCTTGCATGAACAGTCCACACGTGTTGCCTGCTTGTGTGCGGGTCATATGGGAACACATCCAGTTGTCTGTGCAGAAGTACAAGCAGCTAGTGTCAGAGGGAAGGTTTCAGGAAACGCTGCTGGAGATGTACCGCTGGGGGAAGCAGCATGCCTGGGACCCCCTGGCGCTCAGGCCCCCCACCTCTCCCGCTTGATCTGAGAAAGAAGAGTTTCACGTAAAAAGAATCACGGAGCAGCAGCATTTATGCTACAAGCCTGTGCAACAATAACAAAATAAATTCCTGTGAGGTTCAAGCGAGTCACAAACATGTTTGTATGAAAGTCTACTTGGCTGCACTTTTGCAGCAAGAGAGAGAAGGGTCCCACTGTGTCCCAGCTCCGTTACTCACGACATTAGCTGGTGACGGCGAGGATGACGGTGTATGGCTGCAATTTACAGCTTCTTTACGCGGTATGCAGTGTAAGGCCCTCAGGGCAATAGGGAAGTGATCTTATCGGCAATACGAGGGGGTCAGAATCGGGCTTGATGAGGTCTGATTGTTTTGGACTTGCGTGTGCTGTCGCTCATCGCAAACATGTCTTCGTTTGGAACCACTATGTACGCGAACGCTGTGCACGGTGCTAAGGCATTCGAGCACACCTGCCCAGTCGCCAATATGAACAGCAGACAGATCAGTGGACTGCGAGCAAGCACAAGCTCTGCAGGCCAGTTCGCTGGTCAGCGTCTGGCATTCAAGGCACAGCAATGCAAAGCCAGCCGCAAGGCAGCCGCACTGTCAGTACGCGCTGTCAAGGACGGCGCGGTACTGGATCGCCCCCTGAGGGTTGCTGTCGTGGGTGGTGGTCCATCCGGAGCTTGCACAGCGGAGACTCTCGCTAAAGGCGGCATTGAGACATATTTGCTGGAGCGCAAGATGGACAACTGCAAAGTAGGACATTCTTTCAGCCGTGCATGCCAGAGTACTGCAAGTGTTCTTTTAGCATATTCACACCTTCGGCTGTGCACACATGTCGACCTGACACCCCCTCTACGGTGCAGCCCTGCGGAGGAGCCATCCCTCT
>JAABUK010001818.1_pt1 | contig 39925 bp, 36 predicted proteins | sample 5559141 | NCBI WGS metagenome assembly JAABUK01 (sample SAMN10711869, study PRJNA513367) | rock metagenome | isolation source: Antarctica rocks | place: Antarctica: Victoria Land, Pudding Butte nord | collected 2016-01-03 | reverse complement strand
AAACTACATCACCACCTCGCGCCTACCCTCCACGCTCGAACGCATCCGGACTTCGCTCTCAACAGTCACAAGCATCGAGCTACTCACCCTCTTCATCGAAGCCTACGGCCTGCGCGCCCAAGTCCTTCCCCTACGATACTTAACGACATTCCCAGCCATTCCAGCACTAGGACTAGGCGAGTTCGCGATCAAGATCCCTGATCTGTTTGCGCTGCTCACTGGGGCGTTTTGGGGGCCTTTCGGGTTGTGGTTCGTGACCAGTATCGCGCTGCCGTTGCTTGGGGGGTGGTTCATCAATCTCAAGGGTGAGGGCGGGTATGATGCTGTGAGCTTCAATGCTGTCAAGGCGCTTGTGGCGTGGATTGTGTATGTGCGGGGTGGTGTGGGAGGGGAGAGCAGGGAGGTTGTTGAGAGGGGCGTTCCGGGCGCGGGCGCGGGGATGCTTGTTGGTGCGGGGGCTGGGGGGCTGGCGGGGCTTTATGAGGCTGTGTTGAGGAAGTAGGGAGCTTTGTGTGGGGGATGGACATGGCTGGGAGGTTTCGTGGTGCGGCGAGTCCGAGGTTGGTTCATGAGAACAGGGCAGCTCATGTATGGTGATAGGCACTGGGTCTGAATTCCTGCTGTGAGCATTGAATATGCTCGGTCTGTTGCTGCTGCTGATGTCCGTCTATAAAGGTAAGGTTGGGAGATGGGAAACCTGTTTGACGTCTTTGATGACTGTATACGCTTTTGGTGTCACATATTCCCTAGTCGCAACCACAGGAGATTTGAACGTATATGAATCCCTTTCACAACAGAAGGTTTTCAAACATTTCATTCCCTTCCACGAAGAAGAGCGGCTACCATGTATAATGGCACTCCAGCTTGGGGTCTTCATACCTTCTAACAAGCACAGAACACCAGATCGTCAAGTCAAGATGAGAAGCCAACGCCGGGCTGGAATTACAACCGATCCATCAGGCACCTGCATCCACAGCTGACAGTCAGACAGCCGACAAATCACACTTCCATCTCAGTCTCACCATCAACCCCTACCGCATCACACATCACACCCATCACATCCCACCTGCTATCAACCATCTCTCTCCTCCCTTCCCTCCCTCCAAACCTCCTTCCACACATCCACATCCTCAAACCTCCGCACCCTCTCCTCCTCATTCACGCCAGAAATGGCCGGCTCATACTTCCCTTTCTCACCGTGCGCTGAGGCTCTGTTTACTCCTGCTTTATTTTTTTTATAGCGAGGAAGATACTCATACCCTTGAGATTCGGATCCCTGAAAATCTGACGATCATCTGCTGAAGATATGTCTGTCAAACGATTACTATGGCACTGCTGAAACAAGGACGAGATCTGGTAAGTGGAGCGCTGCGTCATCTTATCCAGCTTTCGTCCCATTGGCATAACTGATCCGCTTTGAAGATGCTTAGAAGCCGAGGGCTGAGGGGGGCTGTAGCAGGGGATGAAGTATTGGTAGTTGCTAGCTATATCTTCGACTTTGTTGTCTTCTTTGCCCGTATCAGATCTCCTATTCGACTATTCATTCAATATTTACAAACTCGGTCACTAATAAACAAGACAAGCCTTGGGAGAGTCTTCAGACCCGAGGTCAGGTAGTCGTAGCGTTTTCGATTGGATGGGAAACGCCAATTGTTATTTATCGACAAGGATACGTAGTGGTAGATGAATGGAATGCAAGGAGAAGGATAGGATAGGGTTGGGTTTCATGGCTTATATGATTGTGTTTGTTTTGGTTGGGAATTGTTAGTTTGAGGTTGTATCTATGGCCTAGGCATCTTCCCCACTCAAATCCAGCCAGTTGAATAAAGCGTGTACGTATCCATCATAGATAACACGACAGCACTTCCGTACATACATACTAAACCGAATGATCGGATTGACATCACATTTTCTCTTTGCCTATAACTTTATAATCATCATCAGCAACAAACGACGATTCAGATATTTGAAAACCATCAACGCCCTACGAAATAACTCCAAACACGAACAGAAACGTAGAAAAACACCCAAAACTCCATAAAGTTGAACAAATGTCTTCAAATACGAAAATTCCTGTATTCAAAGAGGCCGCTCGGAATTCCGTACACATTGATTGCATCGGTATAGAGAGCGGAACTAAGGTACGCTAACCCTAACCCTACTCCTAGCGCGTCAACATGCCGAGCAATGCTTCTTTATAGTAGATCTACTTAGATTATGTATGTATGTGTGAGTGAAATGGGGCTTTGGATAGGATTTGCTTTCCGATTTCTCGGTTGGAGTTAATGCGAACTCCAAATCGAGCATCTGCTCACTGTGTATGTTTCCAAAATTGTATTGCGAATATTATGTGCCTAATAGTATACTACCGAATTTTTCAGAAGGAACGCACCCCTAGCGTCCGCCACGCACTGCCTGTTCAAGCCAGCAACGCAACAAGGCCAGCCATGTATGTGTGGAGCTATCGCGACTCTCCAGGAGCAGCAACGAAAACCCTCGACCCGGACAAATAGCGCAGGATACCCAGCCTGCATGATGTAGCACGCTCATCAAGGGAGGACGTTCGGACCGTCTGGGCTGGACTCGACACCATGGTACTGGTCCTATTTGTCAGTCCCAACGTCAGCCAACAAGGTTCGAAATCCCAGCAGTTCTTTCAAACTCACCTCATCACTCGCCCACCGCTCGTGTCTTCCTCTTTGCGTTCAAGTCTTCTGGCTGCACGCGCGGCAAGCTTTGATCTTGCAGACGCGGCACTCGTGGAGGAACCAATAGGGTCCGCTGCCGTCGAAGCTGCAGTACCATTGGAGGAGGTTGGTGTCGGACTTGATGGTGCCCCAGGAGTGGGGACCGCCGTTGGAGCAGGTTGTGCTGCCGGCTGTTGTGCTGGGCATGGCTGGGTTGTTGAGTTTGGGCTGGGTTGGTGGGTCGTGAGAGATATTGGAGACTAGGATCATCAGTCACTGAGGTTTCAGGGGGTGAGGACTGTGAAGGGCGTACACTCTTGCAGAGTCTATCACCCGCAAGTTTGGATGTTTGCTGGACCGTAACTCAAATTTGCAGCTTCTGAGGTGGTGTTGAAATGAGAGTGTTGCTCACTCTCAGAGTGGGTGCATGTGTGGCTAATCTGCCGCGTGTTGTTGCAAAATTGGTAGAGCTGTTTGAATTGCAGATCAGATGGTGTTGTTAGACAGATCGATGATAGCCAAAATAAGTTGTTTTCAAACAGAAGTGAGTGGCTCGACAAAAGAGGCAGGAAGTGACTTGATTGATGACATGGGAAATGAGACAACATCGAGTCTGCTGGAGGGCAGCAGCCTTCACATCACATCGAAATGAATCGATATCAAACTTGATAGATAAAAGATCCGTGCGTACGCCTTTCAGCCCTCGGGTTCGGAGGTGCCGTTCCAAGATATCTGTAGCAAGCTATGCGGCGGGAGCATTCTTGCGGCATCAATTCCCCCCATTTCAAGTGTGGATTTTAGTATCCAGTGCTCAAGGCCGAAGTAGTCCAGACCGCAAGGGCTGACCTATGAACTGCGATGGCCACAATGCAGAAGTGATCAAAGCGTAAAGAAGGCGACTTCTGCCACTTGCGGTATAGTCATACGATTACCTAAAGAAGGGTGGGCTTGCAATGGAGTCCCAGTAACCAGGAAAGCTCGATAGAGCCATCGTCGGGACACCAATCGTCGATTTCTGATCGGAAGGCCAAGTAGTCTAGCGGCTTAGGGAGCTCTAGCTGGCGGAGACCAAGAAAGTCAGTCATGAAAGCGCCGAAGCTTGGGACGGAAGCGAAAGTTGTGCACTGACTGCACAACTCCCCTGCTAGGCTGCTGTGTGGCTCAGACACACCAACTAGCTGTAGCTTGAAAGAAAAGATTGCACGGCTGGTGGAAGCCACGTGCTATGCACAGACGCAAGGAATAACCACTTCTAGCTCTTGCAGTAGCACCATCCTTGAAGACAGCAACGTGGGAAGTGCAGATGAAGGGCGTTTAGGCTTCCGCAATCTGGGTTACCCCGATGCACTACTGCAGGACTAAGATAGCATCACAGGCTGACCCAGGGACCCGGTTCATCGTAGTAGTACTCCGGACACGCGCTGTCATTCGTCGAGTAGCGAGATGAGGCTTCCCGACAGACTGGCGCAGCCAAAAGATGCTTTCGCTTCGAGATCCAACATCTATCGGGGTACGTAGACCGCCCTTGGTTCCATGGTTCGGTTTCCATGGTTGCATGGCTCGGTTCCACGGTTCCACGGTTCCAAGCTTCCATGCTTCCATAAGCCGACCGACCGATCCCAGCAAAGTGGCACCCCATATCTTGCATTCACATATAATGTATTTTTGGCTGTGAGTGAGTGACTAATGACGTGTCAGAATCACGCCGTGACCGAGTTGTCAATTTGACTGTAGTGGAGATTCATTCAAATGCGGACCTTGCTGGACTGATTTCGATTGGAGACGATACCATGCCAACTCCAAGAAGGGGCCCAGACAAGTGGGCGATGGGACATGGGGGGCAGCGCGTCGTGCTGTGATCGGTAATCTCCATGCATCTGAATTCGAGAGCGTTAATTGATTCGACGCGTGGGCGTCAGATGACAAGGACCAACAAGACGCCTCATGTTTTGAAACGGGGCGAAATTCTCCCTGTTCCCCCACCCTCTCCCCATGGCTCGAAAACAGCTTGTCCTCCACCCAGTGGGAAGTCCAAGACAAGACAGAACGGGCCAGAGGCAGTATGCTGAGCCTTTCGCCAAATGGCTGAAGCTGTTGGGTCACAGTTTGAAAACACACATTAGGCTTGAATGGTAGCTGACCAAGGAGCGTGAGAATCTACAAAGACCATGCAGCAGGCCACATCAAGTTGTAGTTACCGTGGCACCAGACCACCACATTCGTTCCAACACTGTGGATGAACGAATGATTGGCAGACGCCATTCCCAGGAAATGGAACCATCTTCCCGAGCACAATGAGGCGTGGGGTGAGGATGTTTCTGGGAATGATCACCGGTACAGGGTAGGATCCTGGATGCTGCCATCCAACCATCAACCTCAGCCTCCTTTATTCGACTGCGCCTGCTTAGGTGGCTCTTATCTGGAATTCCGACGCGGTGGTCATTGGCCTGATGAAAGACATTTCGAGAGAGATGACATCGAAAACAGGTGTTATGATCTGGACTGGCAGAATCCGCGTTGGGGAGAGGCGGTCACGAGCCTTGGCGAAGGTGTTGAGCAGCTGTGCCCCAATGCCTCATGCACCGTCACACACTTGGATATTGGGACGTCTCAGTGATCTCATTGACAGCGGTGTACAGCCAGTAGCTGAGACAAATCCAGATATCGACGCTCGTCATATCCGTACTCGGGCACCAGGTACATGTGTGCTTCGGGACCTTGCGGGCCTTGATATTGTGGGGAGTTGACTGGATTGCAACGGCAGTTGAATCTGCTCAAACCCCCCCCGAAATACTGTGGTAGCGGTCAGACTGACGCAGACTCGAGAAGACGTAGTAGTAAGCGAACCCAACGTCGTGGTCCACCCGATGTACCTTGACCTACTCGGACATCCAGCCCAAAGTAGCAGCGGCGCTTTCTCGCAATCGAAACAACCTGTGAGTAACAGATTCATATCGACTCGAGAAGTTCAGATGACTCGAGGCTCTTGTACATGTGATGTTGAGTTGACGTGTCGTTGGTGTACCCGAGACTCTGGTACGCAAGCCACGTACCGATAAGGCAAGAGCCCCCTGCCGCCAAGGGGGTAATGCTGCAGCATTCCAATTCCCTTTGGGGTTTATTGTAATGTTGCACATCAGCTCGCGGTCTTGATTTCTCTTCGCAGTCATTACATTTGCTTCGTGGGTCCTGCAGTACGAATTGCTTCGTTTTGTACTTTTTACCTTGTCGTCCGTACTCAGCCTCGTGTGCTTTGCTTCCATTATAAAAGCTGTACCGATTATTGCTTCATTACCGTCCAGACCACCTCCCTACACTGCGGGGCCTGACGCAGGCTTGTGTGAGGCTGTAGGTGGATGTATTTGAGTGTCGGCTGGCGTTGTGGTTGGTTGGTCGAGAAGTAGATACCACCCTCTGGCCCTTGTAGGCCCATCGCGGCATCGGCGCATGCCGTCAGCAATCCCAAAGACAAAAACCATCACAGACTCCCGTTCCTTTACCATACCTCACGAGCAGCGTCCTTGCGAACGAGGTCTTGGGCTCTCAAGATCTGTATTTGATTGTGTATGAAACATAAACCGGACCCCTGCTTTGTTCCAAGCCGAACGATTGACCGCTTCTTCCACTCCAATCCTGAATCTATCGAGAGCTGACTGTAATCCTATGTCCTCAGCCAGCATTGACAAGCGTTGGCATGGACTTCGGGCTCTCGTTGCGGTGGCTGTGTCGTAGGAACAAGGAGTTCTCGATAAGTTTGGGATGTGCGGTGCAGCCATTAAAAGGTGGTGTTCTTGTCATATGAGCGGAGGTCAAAGAAATAGACGAAGGGGGTTGTTGCATTGGTGGGGATTGAAGTGCATGGGCGCAGGACAAGTGGATAGGAAGGATTGTTGTTGTCGTAGCTGATGTGGAGCATTCAGTTTTGGATTAGGTTCTGCACGAATGACGTCCGCAATTGGTATATGGAAGGGGACCGTGAGAAATAGCACCAATTCTTACACACCTGGAAGGTCTTGGGTGAACATGAAAACTCACGCCCTTTTCTTGATCTGTATGTTGTATACCACAAATGGTATGAATCAATTGGCCGGTCGATTGAATGGATCCTAAAACTTGGTTGACTGTGGAGATTGTATAGATTTCGAGGTTCTATCTATGATCTATCCCAGGCTCCTGCAAATGCAAAACGCCGCTCACAGTACCCCTTATGCATTACCCATGAATACAGTTCCTCCCCGCTGGAATACAACGTCACGCACTGATCATGAACAGTCCGCGTTTCAGGCAATACTGGCACCTCCATCATTGAGCCAGGGGTGAGCGGCCATTTGCCGCAGAAGCACTTGATATAAGACGAGCATGGTCCCACTTTGCACGCTCGTCCATACAAACCTTGGTCCCACTCCTCGAAAAAGGCCCATAACGCCTTCGGTTTTGTAGACCATTCTTAACCCAGTCATAACGGAAGATGTATCGAGCATGATGGCACCAGGCTTGCGCATCGTAGTGCTTGGTGACGAGATATTACGTTTCGAAGGAGACGCCTGCATGGTCTGATGCGCGTGGCTTGCCCGCGTGGTATGCAATGGTGTGGTATTTACAGGTTGCCGCTGAACCTTCGCTGCTCCTGCTGGAGTTGTTGCCGTCTCGGGTGGATTGATCTGTGTCTGGATCCTTGTCTTAACGACATCTAGTGGGCATGTGATGACCCCAGCCATTCCACCGGCTGACGCTGCAGTGGCGATCTCAAGCCCAAGGCCGATATCTCTGCTTCCAGCGTACTGTCTGGCCCATTTCTGCTCCTGCTCGTAGAAGGCGAATTGTAATGCGGAGAAAGGTAGGTCGCGGAAGATCGTTGCCTTGTACCCATGAAAAAGAGCTGATGCTCCCTCGTATTTGACTATTGTGCGAGCGGCATCAATTGTCGATCGATAATTATAGCCTGAATTGAAGAATGGATTATTGTAGCGACCCTGCAGTTGCAGGCGAGTCTTGAGGACCTCCGAAGGCACGTAGACGAACGATGCAGCAAAGTCGGCAACAAATCCTAAATACATCAGTTGAAAAGCCATAAATCCAGAAAGAGGAGAGACCCACCTCCGGCAAGATAGGCCAGTGAAGGATGCACGCCGGCTGCTATCATGTGTCTTTTGCTATATTCGTACGTTCCGAAGAATATGATGGTACCAGGAAACGAGCCAAGAAAAGCTGGAGTGACACCGCTGTAGAGCCCCCTTGCTATTCCTTCCTGCCGGAAAATCTTGGTGTATGTGGAGGATAATGATCCGTATTTCGGTGGCATGTGCGGGTCCCCCTGTTGGCGGGTCTTGACTGTATCGATAGAGTGCATCAACATATCCCCTGATGTACCACCAACCCCGCCTGCTATCATGCACTGCAATTGTGTCAACTATGGCTCCCCAATAGTACAGGAGGTTAGGCCCTTCAGGACCCCAGCTTACATGCCAGTACGGCGATCGAGCCGCCTCTTCCTCCTCATCCATTGGCTCGGCCTGCTCTTGGCTCCACCCTCGGCGCAGTCGCCCCGTACTATCATCTTTGTAGTCTTGAACCTCCGAAAAGATCGCTGGTCGCTCGGGACTGGAAGGCGCAAGCTGTGGTGCCTGAGCTGGGTACAAAAGACTGGCAACCCAGGACATTGCCCTTTGGGACTTTCAGTGAGGGATGTGAAGCTTTAAGAGCTACGGTGTCAGCATGCTGAGTGCACAAGGACTGACACCTGTAGAGGATGTTTGTGACTGATGAGAACGAGGTGGGTCGCTCATGTGAAATTGACCTGGGGTCTTGGCACGAATTATTGGATCTAATCTTATCGATCTCGCGCTAGTGTCCTCTAGCTCACTAAGATACGCTCACGCACACACCTCTTCCTTCTCTTCACCCCATGGCACCTTGACACATCACCCAGGATTGTTGCCCTTCGAGGCTGTACAGTCCTCGTAATCCCTCGCCATGAGAGGAGCGAAGATATTCTCTGGGTCTTCACATCCACTCCTGGTTGACGCCGTGTGCGAACGCCTGGGCACATCACCAGCAAAGGCCGAGCTAAGAAAGTTCAGCAATGGCGAGACCTCCGTCAGCATTGAGACCTCAATCCGAGACCAAGATGTCTTTATCGTCCAAAGCGGCAGCGACAAAGTCAACGACAGTGTCATGGAGATGCTCATCATGATATCTGCCTGCAAGAGCGGATCTGCCAAATTCATAACAGCTGTCATGCCGTAGGTGGAAGCTCCGGACAAGAAGAATACAAGCTGAAGGATCAAAGATACTTTCCCTACTCCCGTCAATCGAAGAAGAAGTCACATCGGGGTGCCATCACCGCACGATTGGTCGCGAACCTTCTATCGGTAGCCGGGATACAACATGTCATCACGGTAGATCTTCACGCTCCGCCTACACAAGGCTTCTTTGGGAAACCCGTTGATGACCTCCACGCCGAGCCACTGATTGCACGCTGGATCAGGAATCATGTCCAAGGGTGGAAGGAGGCAGTTGTCGTTAGCAAAAACCCAGGTGGGACAAAGCGGGTAACATCTTTAGCAGACGCATTGAGGCTCAACTTTGCACTCGTCACCACGGAACGACGTAGAATGGATATGAACGGCAGCGTTGTAGGGAGTGGGTTCCTCGAGCGTATGGATGGCGCAACTAGCTCAAGACCTGGCTCAGGCGGTACAGACTCAAGCCCACCCAATGGCACTATACCGGAGGAGCAAAGAGCACCCTATCGAGGTGCGCAACGAACACAACCGCAAATCAATGGCAATTCTCCAACTACGGCCGCTATCCGGCACATCAACCATCGCGAAGTTACTTCAAGTCCGTTGACACAGTCTACCCGCCTTGAGTCAGCATCACCTCCCACTTCGCGTAGACCAGCCCCAAGAGAGGCAGTGGCCGATGGTCCCTCAAGAGCCTTGAACCTGGCCGACAGGCCGGCGGATGCTTCGGCTGGCGAATCTGGAGAAGAATATACAGACGAGCGTGCAAGGGAAGTGGTTACGGGAAGGCTAATACACGGTCACATTGTCGACGATGACGCCCCTTCTCCTGTCCTTTCTTCAATGTCTGACTCTATTGCGACTCTGCCAGGAGACATTATGGGCCAGCCGCAGCTTGACGACATGGACCTGATGACTTCATCATTCGTTTCCACGAGATCGATGTTTCAAGCGGATAGCGCCCTTGGCGGATCGGGCGATGCTGCTAGAAACGACTCGGACGATGAAGAAGAAGGCTTTAGGAACCCAGAGCTTGAGCATACGGTCACTCTCATTGGCAATGTCAAAGACAAAATTGTGTTCATAATAGATGACCTGATTGATCAGTGCGGGTCTTGGATCGCAGCAGCGGAGACTGTAGTGAAGCGTGGTGAGGCCAAGAAGGTGTACTGCATAGCGACCCACGGCCTTTTTGGTGACGACTCACTCGAGCAGATGGAAGCATGCGATTGCATCGACTTCATTGTCATCACCAATACCTACCCAATAGCCGCCGAGAGGATCAAGGCGTGTAAGAAGCTCGTCATGCTGGATATTTCGAACCTTCTGTCGGAAGCCATACGGCGCAATCATTACGGCGAGAGCATATCCGCTCTTTTCCAGCACTATCCGGACTGATCAATAATACAAGCAGCTCATGGCGCAAGTCAGGCGCCAGTCAGGGCAAAGGGAAACATGCAATTTCAAGCATGCATAAACATTTGCAGTCCATCCTTAAATCGTCAACATCCAGCGACAGGCTGCGTCGCCAGATCCCAAGATCTGCACCATTTCAATAAGGTGATTCATATCTTACACAGTCTTTTCTATTCTACAAGTCTAGCCTTCCAGTAAATCACACTACCCCCCAGCGACGCAGAATCTTCGGGATACTGCAAGACTTCCTTCGATCCCATGAAGAATGTTCTTAACGGAGCGTTGGCAGATTGAAACCCATCGAGGACTGAAGGCATTTCTTCCAGTCGCAATAGTGGCGTCGACCTTCGGGTTGATTGGGAGCCGTGCAAGAGAACGCTTCGAACATCATAAGGACTAGTTAAGACTGACGGCAATTTGATACACCTTTCTTGCCTCCCTTTCCTTCCTCCTCCTCCAATCGCAAAGTAAGCTACTGCCCGTGTCCTGCTGTCCCTTGGTAGGAATGTAAATGCTCCAAACATGAATTCTTAATCTGCTGGTCTTTCTTGATGATGTCCGCCGTCAGACATGGTCTTTGCTGTACATTCGGTTCACAAGTTCTGACTTCTTTCGATCGGACATAGGTAGAGGTGCCATGGAAGTGAATACTTTCCTATCACTATTTAGGGGTCGGTGGATGTGCAAGCCGATGCTGACCACTTTACTCACGTCTAATGTAAAACATTCTTTTGGGGACGTTCAGTGTTTTCGATATTGAGGATTTTGCCCACTCCTCTTATGCTAATAGGTTGGAAGGGGCGAAAAAGGCCACGCCCTCACCTCAAAGGAGATCCCACAACTCTCGCACGTGAGCGTTGTATCGTTGTCAAGAGGTATTTCCGTCACGTTGTCACCTTTGTACCTATAACGGCGAAAGACAACCAGGTGAATCTTGGGCAGCTTTTCCTGTTTCCACTCCTCGATACCTGCGAACAAACCTCCCATCAAGTCTATCGCCCTCTTCTTCACATTCGGGAGCCAGATGTGTAGCTCATGGATAGATGCCGGTAAGATGTCCGCCAACTTTGGTACGACTAGCTTGCCTGCATTCTCTCTTACTAGCGCATAAAATTCGATTTCGATCTTTTCCAGCTGCTCAAAACCTTGTAGAGGGCCAACAAAGTTTGGTACGAACTGGTCGTTAGGTCTGTCTGATTCGTCGATGCTGAGGCACAGTTCCTTGAGACTGTGTCCGGCGTATGTTTGCAGCAGAGAGGCGAGATCAGACAACGTACCGCAACCTTGGCTAGCGATCCCGCCGCGGACATGATTGTACACAAACTTCTCCAAAGACTTGATGTGACTGCACAGTCTCCTCAAGATTTCGATAGGGAGACAAGCACGATCAAAGTGAACTTCTGTGATGTTTGAACTTCCTGACCCATGTGAGTGCCAGCGCTCGAGATCCTCTCTTTTGAATGGGCCGTTTCTCAGACAGCGCATCGAAGGCAGCATGGCGAAATTATCCCACAACCCAATATGTGCAAGGGGATTCCCCCAGCTAGCGCGAAAGAAGCATAGCTTTGAGAGAGGGATAGATTGAGCATCAATCCGATCGCCTGACTGGTGTGCAGTTGCGATTTTATTAACAACACGGACGATCTTTGAGCTGTCAGCGAAATCTGCTAGAAAAAACGTGCGAAGATTTGGCAGGAGCGTCAACAACAGGGCGGTGACTGTCTGTACATCAGCGCGATCAAGCATCTCTTGCCAATGCCCAGAGTCTTCGTCTGATATGTACGGGCACTTGGAAATGGCTAAAAAGTCCTGCCAGGCACTGTCCTGAGCCGTCATGGGTACGTCGCCGAATGGTCGTAAAGCCGAAGGCGGCTTGTCCAGATATTCGAGTCTGACACAGAGATGCTGGACATAGTACGCTATGCGAGGCCTGATCATTATCTCCGAGAGGCAGATTGGCCGATTAAGAAGAAAACCGAGATGCCAATTTGGATTGCTTGGATAACTGAGGAAGCGGTTCCAGTACTGTATTCTGTCCGCCTTGTGTTGCTCCATTGACTCTCGGGCCAGCTTGTGTAGATCTTTGCAGCAGAGAACGAGCTCTTCGATGCCATCGGGACATGTCTCCCCAATGATCTGGAGCAGTGTTTCGTTTGGTAAAGTAAGTAGAGTACACGTCCTGAGAGATTTGCTGAGAGTTATGGAATATGGTGGACACTTGATTGTAAGTATTGTTGAGGGGAACACGTTGCTTTATGCTGCTGGGTGTGGAACCTGAGCAGGGCTGGGGCACTGTCACATCGAAGATAGGGCAACCCAATCAGGCTGTACCGGAGCTCTGTCACGAGGCGACTCGCCTTTGTCAGGTCTCGCTTCTCAGCAGGGGGTCCGTCGCCCGGTCATTAACTTCATACCGTTGGTGAGGCGAGTAGTGCGAAGCGGATGGCTATCAGGTGGTAGGAGAAAGACATTCTCCCTCTTTCACCTTGCATTGTCGGTCGCTGTCTAGTCTCGGAAAAAGATTGCTGATTCGACTCGACTTGTGGTTCGGCAACATGGGCAAGGAACGAAGCACGATATAGCTTCAAATTATTGCTGGAAACGCTAAGCCTGTCTTCTTTGCTTACGTACGCTAGCTTTGAGTAATTGTTGTGTAGTCTCCCAAGAATGCGGTCCACTCACTCTGACTAGCTTCGCTCACACACGTCTCGCTCACACATTACCTTGCTCGCAGTCTCTTTCAAGCTTGTCTTCGGTTTCATCTTCATCTCCCTATTGAGCCTACAGTACGGCAAGGCCCATGCTGATTTCAATGAAATCTCGCAAACAGACAGCTCGTCAACAGAGAGAGGACCAGAGCGAGGACAGAAGGAGGCAATTTCAGACCAATATGTGTGACCGATTCGACATAGCGCTCCTGATTGCGAGTTGACGAGAGAAACGATTGTGGGAGAGATTAGCTTCGGTGCAACTGCGTTACGGAAGCCGGGCTGTATATGCTTGCATCTATCAAATCTGTCCTTGAACTGGCCAAGTTTACAAACAATGAAACGCACTGTACGGTAATTACCTTCCGTTGCCTGTTATCATACCCTCCTATCACTGCTTCAACGCTACATTGAATACTATCCCGCATGGCCCTAGATTACTACACCCCTTCCCAATTCTGCCATACGCACCTCTTTTTCTATCTACTCAGTAGAACGCAGATTCTCAGAAAATACTTCCTCAACCCCCTTTGGCACCCCCTCCTACACATCCTTCCGCACCTCAGACTCCTCAACCCCGTGACTCACACTCGCATTGCTGGTCATATCGGCGCTGGCACCCGACTCGTAAATGGTGTCTGTGACTCTCGCTTCGTTCTCTTTGGTCAAATTTTCGTGACGCTTCTCAGAGGCGACGCTCGAGTCTGTGTCGTGGGTTGTGTCTGTTCCGTGGGGCATGGTGGGCAATGGAGGAGCTTGGGTTGAGCGTTGGCTCGCTTGAGGATCTGACTGGCGGTCTGTGCTGGGTGTTTGCGCTCGGAATTGGTCGGTGGCAGGTTCTGGGGTGGATGCGCTTTGGGGGTCGGGCGGATCCGGTACCCGGTCTGTGATGGAGTATGGAGGACCCAGGATTGCGGTTTATGAGGGGGAATGTGGGAAAGCGTTGGATTGGGGAGTGATTCGTGGGATTGGAGTGTTTGGTCCTGGACGTTGCTGTGATGAAGATTGCATTATTATGAGGGAACTTGAGAACACTTATATAGATTCCTGTCACAGCGAGGGTGGGCTAGTATAGAGACAAGGGCGAGAAACGCAGCCTTGCAACAATATGGCTCAGAATCCCCGAATGCGATCACGGTGCCCATACTCCATACTGAAGTTGTCCGACTAGCATTGTGAGCTGAATGTGTGTGTGCAGGCATCAACATTGACAGAGGCTGAATTAACGCGTAATTGACCGCACAACAGTATATCAACATCTTCAGCCACTGGGAAAAGACGAATAACCTTGGATCATCCTCTCCGATTCGTGGAGTCGGTCAGAATGATGTCCGTCGCAACATGTTGGCCGAGGGTTGATATTGATGCCTGTGGCTAGTACGAATGCGGTCACCAGCGAGTAGTTGACGAATACGAGAGTCAGCCCTACAAAACTTGGCATCTTCGATCGAAATCCTCGACCGATCGGTTTTGTGCCAACTGCTCTTCAATAAATGGTATGACTATGCTGTACCGGCCAGCGGTGTCCTCTTTAGCTAAAAGGTATTGCTGCGTAAGTATGGATATACCATCTTGTGTATGGCAGCTCTTGAATGATCGATTTCAGCTGAGTCTCAATCAGGAGGAACTTTGCGTACCTATCCAAGTGGTGTCCTTGGCAGGTCGTGCTGAGTCTCTAAACGGTTGCCTGATTTTCCTGGTCACTCCAACGGCCGCGCGTACGCGCGTGAAATATGCGAACCGGCGTTGATATTCCCACAGTTGCAGCTCCTTCGCGCCTTGCATCCTGCTTTAGGAAAAGCCTTTCGGCCCACCCCGAGCCACTACACGCTTGTCTGTTGAGGGTGACAGCGCTTTGCGCCGGCAGGTCCGAGTCCGATCATCGTCTTGATTGAACATGCCCTCGAGAAACGCGAATCATAGACGACCGTGAGGCCATTCGAGCTTCAGGACCAAGTTTGGGACTTTGGTCAGCCCGACACCGCGTCGTTGTGTATGATGCTCAGCCGCAATCAATGTTGGTATGACATACGACTGCTCTTCCTACCGTACTGTGCGTTTACCATGCTAACGACACGTCCGCAACTTCGTCATCCTGTGGCTCTGGGACGTCGGCAACGTCTTGTTCATTCGCATAATGTTAGCAACTTGATGAGGGAGAAGACACGCTTAGGTTCGAGACCTCCAAACGCTCAATCCAAGTGATAGCTTGGGCATGCCTGGACCGGCACTGCGTGTGCGTGTATTCATGTCTTTGAAGATTGCTCTCCAAACTCACACTCCCGGATCGCGCGAGTACGTACCGCATTTTCGATATAAGCTCAATATTTCTCGGGTTGCAGGGCACTTGTCAATTTCCTTGCTTCATGACGGAATTGATCACTTGATCTATGCGGGACATCATACGCTGAATGGGAACAGGAATACTGTACCTGTATGCTTCCAACAGCGAGACAGACGCCGACGTATACATCACCTTTGCAAGGTTCGGTGATTATCGCTAGCCAACAGTACAACGTCGACCATGTATTGGTCTTCAGCAAGTGTCCGTTGGTATGGTATGGTACGGTCCGTTTCCTTTCTGCTAATGAGCCCACTCTTCAATCTGCCTTGAGTTCCTCCAAACAGGCTTTGTACCGAGGAACATCTTACCCGTCCTGCGGTTCGGCCGTTTCAAGCTAAGCAACAGTCGGCCGCTTCGGGAACGAGACTCCTGGTTTCCGAGTGTCACATCGAATGTATACGAACAGTGATGGCTGTTCGATGGGAGGCAATCTTTCCGAGAACCTCCCTACTGTTAGCAAAGTAGCACGGTCGGTTGACTAAAGATTGAGAGTCTGGTAAACGGAAGTGGAGAGACAAGTTTGGATTCCGCTACTTGTTTTGCTCAAGCGCTCTCAGCTCTCAGCTCTCTGTCGCGTGCGCGCGTATGCACGTCAACGCGGGAATAATGTGACACATGTCACTCCGACACTTTGACGAAGCTGTCGCCTGCGCTGAATCATATGCGGTGGTATACTTGTTCACAAGTCGGTCTGGCAGTTATAATTTGGACATTCTTTGTTGCACTCCATCATATAAGGCTCTGATGCTAGTCCTCCAAACGTTGGCCCAAAGAAGTTGGCTGTTGGAATAGGACAGTATGGGGGGCCTCAAGTTTGCATTCCTTGTCCTTCCGAGCTACTGCGATGCCTTGACATTGCCTGGTGGCACGTTTGATCTCTCGTCAGCATCGCCCAATGAAATTATCAATAATTCTCCGCAGTCACGGTCTGTTTTCTTGTCGTAATCTCACGATGCCTCGAATTTCGACTGACTAGCATCTCCAGGACTCCAGCCCTGCTCAATATCACTGGTCTCCTCAATGGCACCGAGCCTATTCTGGGTCTTCCCATAATACCCAGTCTTCACCAGGATCTGCGGCTCCGCTGTGAATTAGAAACTGCATCACCTTTTAAGGGCGGTCAGTTAATATACAGTTTGTTAACGGAGTTGTCTCAGCTCTGGAAGAGCACCGACAATCCGATATTACGGGAACCAATGCGTGTTCGAAATGTACCCTTTTACAGCATCGAAGTTACAGTGGTGCCTGCACGATCAAGCCGGACCCTCAATCGAACGAGGATAGCTGTATATCTTACTCTATTGTTGGAAGGTTTAGTCAGCCACAGCGTGGCTACTAGGATATGGCCAGGGCCGTTGAGTTGCAGCTTGGAGGTCAACCCACTTCGTCTCGAGATTGGGAAGATGGACGTCAACATGATCCCAATCTCCACTTTGGGATCTGAGTCAAACTCCACTGGACGCAACAATCCTTCGAACAGCAATAGGAGTGGCACAGCATGGGAGATTGCTGGCGATGTAATTCTCGGAGCGGATGGCATCGATGTGCATCAAGTCTTCACAGGCACAGTGACAACGGACAGGAACATGCTGTATCTTTTCACAGAACTCTTATTCCTGATCTTTGAAACGTCTCTGGGGCTGAGAGTGACGACTCTCATACAGCCGGTAAGGACTCCCTTGGTCCCTCTGACCCTGTTCCACAGTCACATGACGAGACCAAGCTGACTACTCATACTCCCTTAGGGAAGAATGACTCGCGACATCAGAACCGGCGATGGCACATTCCGAATCAGAATGCAAACGTACCTTGCTGCCGCTAGCTTGGCATTCACAATGGTGGAACTGCACGAGGGGTTGATGCGCTTGCTTTTGCGCTGTGCTGTAACAGATCGATGGGAGTCCATGGCTGCAGACATTACCAAGCACGGTAATACAGTTGCCTCGGTGTATCTCGATCGCGTGCAAGGCCCGAGTGCTGAGGGATCTGGGCAAAATTGGCCTGCATGATTGGGTCTTTGCAAGGACCGTGTGTCCGACTGGTTGGACGAGGTCTATAGTCAGGGTCTGCGCCAGCTCGGTAGCCGTGGCGATGGGATGAGATGGATCTAGATTTGCTGCTAGAATTTTGCGACTTGTGCGAAAGGCTAGAACAAGCTAAAACCTTGTCTTATATAGACGGTAGTATTGCGTAGGTGTTGGAACAATGTGGATCTAGATCGTCAGGAACCCCCGAGCACAGCCAGGGGAGCGTTATAAGACGCCCTGCAGATCTAGACCGAGACGCCAATCGGTCAATATTCATAAGTACCATCGGCATCCCGTTGACGACGGTCCAATCAACCACCCACTATGTCGAACACTTGTGCGAATGAAGCTCGAGGGGCTAACCCTCGATGACAGCCAGGCTTCCAGGTGCAATTCCGACGGAGTGCAGCTCCAGTATCTCAAGTGCACGCTCCAAGAGACAGCCGCCCGCCAGCCACGAGCAAGCTGCACGGCGCTTTCCCAGGCAGGTTCACCCACTCTGGTGCATTATGCCCCTGACTGCAGTACGTCTACGCCTAGATGTATCTGCTCCTGCCCTTGGACTTGTGGAGCTTTGCCAAATCTGACATGACCGGCCTAGCCCCTTGCGCGTTCGAGTGCTCATTTTTTCCTGTGTGTGTGCTATATTGTATCCTCCTCGTCCCCATATAGACCCTTGCTAGCATTGCCGTGGCCATGTTTCAAGCGAGCAGTGAGCAAGTTTTGCATCAGGGTCAGTGCAGGCGGGAATGGCGCGCTTTGTGTCGAGTGGGCAATTGGATTGCGTCGGCTAGGCACCATGCTAGCTCTGCAGAGCGTGGAAGGCTCGCGTCTAGAAACGACTGAGATGCATATTGTAGGTGTGTGGTCTGCCTCCGGTACGAGAGGGTGGCAGACGGTTGTGTGTGCGCGTGGAATGGCCATTACACGACGATGATCAGTCTGTCATCAGTAGCACGTATGGCCCGTGGCACAGGCGACTTGATGAAAGGAGATGAACCGACGCGAGTCTTACATAGAATTGCTCTCAGCAGCTTTGGCTGCTGAACGCTCAACCGTTGACGCTAGTTGTACCATACACCTAGCGTGCATCTAGAAGAGTTCACCACCTTCTGGTCCAAACTTACTTCTGGTCCAGCCCTAAGGGGTTAGCGACCCGGAGTTTCTAAAAATCCGTGTTCCGGTGCTAATATCTAGGGTACCCTTAGGCCTAAAACTGTCGCATCTATAGATCCTCAGCCAGCCAGATAATGCAAAATATTTTGCTATAAGAAATATTGGGTCTGACGTGTTCTATAATTCTTGTAGCGAAAATGACTTATCAAAGTCGATCGTTGTAGAAAGCGAGGGCGCGAACCAGAAGTAAGTTTGGACCAGAAGGTAGTGAACTCTTCTAGGGGCTTGGCATCTCGGCAGAGGTATGAATTTTCTTAGGGTCTTTCTCTATTATGCTTTATGACATTGCTATGCAGCGAAAAAGACAAGGATGGACGTCGGTGTCATTCGAAGGAGAAGGACCTAGGTATTGAGTCAGCGACATGGGGAAGGGACTTGATGAGAACGCTGTTGCGGCATGAGCAGCCCCCGCCAACTGGAGCAATGCCCTTGGGATTTGATATGTTCGAACACCTTCCACCATAGTGCAATTCAGGTTACTTTCAGTCATATTAAGTATCGAAGGTAACCACAGATGATTTCCTGCGAGAAGCGATAGGGAGACTTCGAATAGACTATCCTGGAGTCAAGGCTCGCGGTACAAAAAGCACAACTCAATCAATCACCGAAGCAATGACCAGCTCCTATCAGTCAAAACAGGACACAGCCTCTCCTTTCTCGTTAGCTCCCTCGGCTCTCTTTGCTTCTTAAGATATTTCTTAGTGCTATCCTCCAATTCGCGCCTTCTGTCCCTGCAGTTCCATGCCCAGCCTGCCAAGAGGCTTATGATTCTTTTCGGATGGGGTGGAGTACCGCTTATCTGGTAGCAGGATATTGGGCAGGCTCAGGACCATCAGCAGCGGACTTGGCTTTGGCGGCTCGATCCTGTTCATTCTACCATCATAAAGTGAGCCATCTGGCTTCTACCGTCGTCCTTCTTTCCGCCTTATCGTACAACAACGAAGCTGTTCTGAACTATGAAAGCATTCGAAATCCATCCTGATCCCGGGCGAAGGGCTGCTAAGGCAGGGTTTCTCTTATACAAATACTATTGCTTGAAAGCAGGAATCCTCCATTTGCACGAGGTTGTGCTCATGGGTTTACCTTTGCCGCGCTGCCTGCTGCGACTTTCGGATATGGTGGGTCTTATAGGTAGCTTTGTTGTGCGATTCCTCGGCCATAAGTCTTGTCGGAAAGTGAGGCGCGAGAATTTGTGGGCTTTGCTGAGGTGAAATCCAGCCTTAGATTGGGTGGAGAGGAAGGACCGCCTTCATTGGATCATTTGCCGCGGACGTTGCCGATGTCAATAGATGCGTGATACAGAGGTCCACTTGGTTGCACTTGGCGTTCGCTCTAGAATGTGTCTAACCATCAATGCTCAAATAGCGCACGGCCAATAGGAAGTATTGGTACTAGACTGAAGCGCATCCGTCCGAGCACTAACCATCCTGTGGGAGCACTCGGTGACGGCTATAGACATCGCCAACGTCCCCCGAACAGCGTGACTAGCCCTGCAAACACTGGTATTGGAGACTATCACGGCCTCCAAGAATTCAACGCTTCTACCGTGCTGGGAAATTTGGGGGCCACAACTACGTGCAAAAGAGTCCACCTCACGGGTAGAGAAGTGCGAATGTGGCAGTCTTCAAGAGCCTATCATCACTGACCAACCCCATGTAGTGTATGAGAGCACTCTATGCGGGGCGATCTTCCCGGATATACTTGGGGAAGGGCGATGTTATCAAGCCGCCCGTGCATTCTCATCTTCGTCTGCACTTCAGGCATGAAGTGCAGCAAATGACGGTACAGATACACAAGTTTTCACCTATGAGTTTGGGAGGATGCATCTTGAAGTCTGTGTATTTGGCCTTTTTTGTGAATAGGGAAAGATCCCTCTCTGTTTCAATATGAGTCTGTTCACTTACCTGACGGAATCCTACAGGGACCCACAGAGTGTGCGGTCACTTCATGGCTAGATCAATATATTTTTCAGTCTCTGTCTGTTGCTTGTGTTGATGAATTTCGATTCGCATAACCTATTAACGTCAATCCTTTCGGAGCAGCAACACGATATTTGAGCACTATGGATGTCAAAAGCAGGATGAGGAGGTATGCCTCTAGATAATTGCATTACAAAGCAAGAAACCCATCTAAAAAAGAAGACACGACCCAAACTGAACTAATATATGTTCACAGATAGTTTAGCGAGGAAGCTGAGGGTTTCTGGAGAGCCATTTGCGACCGTTGATCTGGCTTTTTATACAGCGCCGGCAAGATCTTCGGCTACGCGATAGACATTCACACCAAGATTGCCTTTCGAGAACAGTAGAATCAAGCAGTGGGGAGAGATCTTGCTTCCAGGGCACGCGATGTCGGTATCCAACGTCTGCTCAAGCTTGATGATAGGCGAGGAAGTTAGCTTGTTGAGCGTCTGTCTGCCGTTGCCCTCGTATTTCTGAAAGAGAAATCTTCGGTGTGGCTGTCTGCTTCGGTCATACACATGGATATCATATGTCAATCCAGAATCGAGGGCCGATATCGATATTGGCTACCCAGGAGCACCCGAGTAGTGATGAAATCTTAGCCCCAAGTCTTGGAGGATCTCTTTGCCAAAAATTTCTGTCTGGAGCAAAGGCCGTTTCGCAAAGAGCCTACGTTCCTTGCCAACAGCGAGCGGCAGTAACACTATTGAGCAGGGATGTTGTTGGAATTTTAATAGGGGTGGACGCAGGTACGCTATTGTGACAATGTATGATAGTGATCGTATATCAAGGGCCATCTTGACCCATATGCACAATGTGCATGCAGCTGTGGTAAACGCCTACCTTCAGCTCAGATATCTACTTGAGCCTCATAGTGGATGATCGACTATACAGTATAGCTGGAAGAATCATTCAGTTGTCGAATGCTATGCTATAGCTAAACCAGTAATAAACAGAAAGCTTTCGTGCGCAAACTTTGTAGGCCACGCTAGCGACGCCCTAGCGCTTAACACTAGTCTAGCCTCCGCGCCTCATCCTTGTCATGCAGCTTCCCTGTTTTTCCAGCGTCACTTTCCTTCACAACGTCAATATTCCGCCTCTTCCATATATCTCTCCTTCCTAATCCATACACATAGTCTACTCAGCCATCAGCCAGCAAACATGGGTCTCCTAGACAAGCTGAAGGGCAAGCTCAACAAGGATAGCAGCCACGCCAGTACCAGCAGCCCATCAAGTACTTTCTCCATAAGATCCAGCTACAGCGCTAGAACTAGAAGACTGTGTGACGCTGATCTCTGTTGTTCGACCAGGTAGCTCTCAACCAGCGCAGTCCTCGTATGCTTCATCACCCGCAGCTTCCGGAGGAACCGGAGCAGCGACCGCCCCAGCTACGACCTCAGCCTCACATTCCAACAAGGTATACTTTGATCTGACAGTGAACGATGGTAGGCCCTCTTACTTGCCAAACGTCATGTCGTGGAATCGAGTCTGATGGTACCGCCACAGGTCCCCCTGCCCGAATAGTCTTCGAGCTTTACGACAGTGTTGTACCCAAGACCACCGCAAACTTCCGTGCACTTTGCACTGGTGAGAAAGGGTTTGGATACGAGGGCTCAAAGTTCCATCGAATCATCCCCGGTTTCATGCTTCAGGGTGGTGACTTTACCGCTGGAAATGTAAGCTAGCTTTCTTCATTTGGTCGTGCTAAGAGACCGCTTTGAGAAGGAATGAGCTCTCGCCGATCTTGAATTCATGTGCTCGTATAGCCTCCTGAAAGCTGTGCGGCTCATAAATGTGTGAAATATAGGGCACCGGCGGCAAGTCGATCTACGGCAGCAAATTCAACGACGAGAATTTTACTCGCCTACATGATCGCCCATACCTTTTGTCAATGGCAAACTCTGGCCCCAATACGTAAGTCCAACCGTTTTTGTTTTGAACGTGATTTTCAATCCCTGGTACTCACATGATACTACCTGTGTAGGAACGGATCACAATTCTTCATCACAACCGTGCCAACTCCCCACCTCAATGGTAAACATACCGTATTTGGCGAAGTCATTGAAGGACAAGAGTTCATCAAGGCGATCGAAGCAACAGGGTCTTCGAGCGGAACGACCAGCGAGGAGGTCAGGATCGCGAAGTGTGGTGCATTGTGAACGTATCTCTTATCCGTAAGAAGGGAGCAGCAGGATCCTAGCCATCAAGTCCAGCAAATGCCTCCGTCGACTACATGAACAGAAAAGTTAATTAGGCATCAATCACGAGCAGCAAAGGTTGAGAACGTCTGAAAAGCTCAGGTGCAGCACTTAAATTGTTCTTTTTCTCGCGCAAGATTGCGAACGAGGTCTGGTAGTTGTCGTCCAATTCTCAGTACTGTAGCGCGTTGAGACCATTAATCGTGACAATCAAAGAGCTTTCCGTGTGGTTCAATCAATGCAGCAATGATTTGAAAGTGGCATCGAGAAGAAACAGACTGGTGAGCGATATTGAAGCCGGCGCTACTTGCCCAGATAATTTGCTGACAGACAGTATCTGCCACGTTGAAGTTCTCCGTAGCTATATACACGAGCATCGTACATGGGGTTTGCTGACACCGTATAGATCATCCTCCCCCTCGGTGTCCTTGTGATTTCAGATTCATCAAGGCTTCAATCTCCCTCGGAAACCCGTTGTATTGTTGCCTTATGCTCTACGGTCTTTCAGCACTGACATTTTTCACATGCGGTTTATTGTTGCATTACTAGAGTCAACGACCAGCAAACACGCCTCAACGATTTTGGTGGCATGTCCTCCGCTTTACGCTTTAAGCCTCCAGTATATTGAATTCCTACTATTTCATTTTCTACAAGACACACTTACTGTTCCGGTGTAGGCAAAGTTCATTGCATCATGAAACCTATGACTGCAAAGCCTTTTACAGCGAGCAGCTTTTCGTGATATTCAATGGTGCAATTGCAACGCACCGCAAGACCGACAGTGCTCAATCCAACGGGTAATCAATTTTCAGTCCTATCTAAAAACTATTTGTAACCTTGCTGATGCAGCTAGCTTGACAAACGCTCAAAATGGGGAATAATGAAAAAATGTCGCGATCAATAGGAAAAAGTGGGTAGGGAGATCCATTCTAGCACTGCTCAATACTCAAGCCGATATTAGCTCATAAGCCACCAGCTCGTTCGTCCTCTTCTTCCTCTCCTTCCTCTTCTTCCTCTTCTTCCTCTTCTTCCTCTTCTTCCTCTTCTTCCTCTTCTTCCTCTTCTTCCTCTTCTTCCTCGTCTTCCTCGTCTTCCTCTTCTTCCTCGTCTTCCTCTTCTTCCGAAGGAGACTCCGGGTCCCCTCCAAGATACCAGATCGAAAGTGGTTTCAACAAACGCTCTTGAACACTGGGACCCTTTGAAGCTTCGTATTCGTCGAAGTCGCTCAATATAACGTCATTACTGTCACGTCCCAGGATACCAGAATTGTGGAGCCTATCGAAATCCCAGAAGACATAGCCCCAATCCCTCAGCCCCTTGAAATCTTTATCGCTGAGCATGATTGGTGGTCCACGAGGATTAGCCCATGACCAAGCTGCTGGGATATCCAGCTCGATCTCTTGCTTGCAGTCCGACACGAGAGGCGACTCCGTTTCCGCAGATGATTGAGAGTCTACCCAAGCAGGATTGCGGCCTAAACACACAAGCGCTTGTGTAAGGAAGTTCCTGGGCTGTAGGTGCTGTATGAAACAAGAACCAATGTCTCGAATGAACAAAGCTCTTCTCTCGTCGCCAGTCGACTCAAATATTCGGCGGATGTATGGTAGTCCGAGGGTAAGGAGATACTCCAAGTGATGATTCTGTTCATATTTGCCATCTTCGGTGAAAAGGAACAATCCGGACCTCCATTGGTCGGTTTCGGCATCGCCGTCTTCGTCAAAGGTAAGTGTTTCTGGCGATAGAGTCTGGAACGCCTCTTCCTCCAGTTGAGTGCAAACACCACGAAGTCTTCGAATGAGGTAGTCGCGGATGCAATTTATTTCAGCAACCTGGTAATCCGGGAGATTTGCGAGGTACCGGCTGGCTTGCTCTGCAGGATTCATGGCCGGGTTTGAAGCACATTCTCGAGCACGATGATCCCACTCTACTGAGCATCGTGCGAAGAGTTTTCTGTAAATCTCGAAGCGGCAGAACGCTCTCTGGAGCCTTCCAATCTCGGTCTCTGAAAGGGCCGAATACAAGACAGGCTTCTCTGGCCAGTATTCTGACACCAAGTAAGGCTCGTAACCCTGGCCAGGCGACTCGCCAAGCCGTTCCAGGATGGGCAAAGTGTTCCGGGTATAATCCTCAATGAAGAATTTGAGATTGCCGGCGAGCTTGCAGAGCGCTACGGATTCTTTTATGGGAGTAATTATTGTTTGCCACTCGTATAGCTCGCTCGAATCAACCTTGCAGAATCGTATGGCAGTCTCTCGTGAATATTGCTGTCCGATTTGTGGTATCTTTGCAAAGGTCAAAGCTTCCCAAAGCACAGCTGGGTGAAATTGTCGGCGTGCTACGGTCGAGAGAATAAACTGTTTGTTGAGACGAAAGACATGATAGAATCGAGGCGACGCTCTGATGAGGTTAAAGATCTGGCTGGGTGTCGTGGCCTCCAACATAATGTCTCGCTGGAGCTCTGGTTCGAGATGCTCCAGCGTACAATTATGTGACGCGATGGGAGAATCATCTATGCCAGACATCTCTATAGCTGTGTACAGAAACTCTCAACGTTACTGGTGTTTTGTGCTGTTTGATGTTTGGCAGGGATGCTCTTGAGAAGGGTAAGATATTAAGGTACAAAAGGTCGAATGTTGTCGAGGAACTATGCCAAGACACTTGGCAGTAGCAACTACAAGCCAGCTCTTCAACACAAGGACGCCTTTGTGCAACACTTCCGCTCGCAGATGTTTACCTATACAAAGGGCGCTGTCAAAGTGCACCATAGAGCTCTTTGTGGTCCGAGGCAAGGCAACATCCAATTCTTTGATTAGTGGCTTACATCTTTCTGACATGTGGGATCATCATTCGTTGTTTAGCTATAACGTGATCATGGAGGAGCCGGTAGCAATGGCAAACCCGGGTAAGGCACAACGGGTGCACCAATCGGATGTCTCATGGTACACAATGTTCTTGTGCAAAGACTACATACTCTTCGCGCTTCTCATTGTTATACCTTCTTTTTCTTAGCTTCGATAAAACACTACAATTCTTTCAACTGGCATATGCAACACTAGCTTAGTGCATCACTCTTTACGGCTGCATAACACTAATGCTCATCACTTTCTCCCTCCCCATATAACGTCTCCTCTACTCGAGAGCCCGAGCATATCAGTCCACCCATTCCCACAACTCACAAACCTGATATCAACGCACAGCGAGGTAATATCTTTAATCCCACCCAACTTGGTTAGGACCTTCTTCCAACATGGACTTCGATGGCTTCGCTGTGCAAGGTCGCAAACGGGGAGGTAGGGCCCGTGGGTCTGGCCGTGATCGGGACCTCGACTCGTTTTATCGGGATAACGCTAGATACGCAGGCACAGCAGAGGACTTCACTAGGGATCATGCACGAAGCTACGGCCGCCACGAGGGCTTGGGCCACGATGGAAGTCATCCTGGACTAGGAAAGCCTCGTTTTCCCAAAGGTAGCGACAGAGAGAGACTCCACGCTGGCTACACCGTCACTACCAAAGCCACAAAAACAGCACGGAATGGCTACGATGACAGCCTCCGCGCCGCTGACGGAGAATTCAGAAAAATGACCGTAGAGGAACGAGATTATTACCGAGGAGTTAGTGACGGTCTACGTCCAGACCAACACGAGCTCTTGGATCCTCGCGCTGGGAAGTGGGCGGATAGTAGCTACAACATGGCGACTGGTCGGGAGAACTTTCTCAAAGCCTACCCGCACGGCTATCATAGTCTGGAAGATCAAAACGACCACTACAAGCACGCAGCAAATGCCTTTGGCGAATATCAAACAGCGAGGGACCACCAGGCACGGCACTCGACATACCGATCTTTCCGAGGTGATCCTAGGAGGGATATGTTTGGGAGGCCAGTACCGCATGGCCAGCTCTAAAATGTGAGCTGACGCCTTCCGTTCTGGGAACGCATAAATTTGGTTATTGGATCCCAGTCATTACACAGATCGTGTTATCATGCAGCTGCTCTTGAATTTGTTTTTGCTTGTTATTACGAATGAGATAGAGCCTGGGAAGGGCGGTAATAGCAGACTGCTTGTTTTGTTTTCACGAGATTGCATGCGAATGTTTATTCTTTGATGGCTTGCTTTGTATTTAGTCATGACGAACGAATATCCCATAACCTCAGGCCCAACTTGCCACATTGAATGATTTGCTTATCATTGTCCTCATGCTTGGATGCACAATCGTTTTCGATCATCTACTAGTCGATCATGGATGGTACGCTTGTAATCACGATTCTCTACATATAGACAAGTGACAGGATATCTAGTCGCACATAATTGTAGGCTTGTACTCACGAGGTTAAGATAAGTGACATATGCATGGACAGGAAGTACCATTTGAAGAATCCTGCAAAGACCCGGAATAGCCGCAACTATCGCATATCCCGGCAGGGCACCCGTTCCAGGGGTTTTCGCCTCGGCCTAGCCGACACGAGTGGCCAAATTCGCTAGGACATGGAAGAACAGAAGATCTTGTTCAATATCAACGTTGATAATTGACGACATTTTGTACTGATGGGAATCGGAGTGCCGGCTAGGGATATATTATCGGGGTTTTCTATCAGGTACTCGAGGGAGAAGAGAATCGACAGAGCAGACTGGACTCGTTGACAAGAATCCGGTAATGGGAGAAAGTTTTACACAATGCGACGTTTCAGAAAATTAGTAAGACTTGAACTGCTGGCTTGAGCGAGCAAACCACGTCGAAGGAATCCCCTGATGACTTATACATGAGTGAGAATGATGGCATAACATCTCCAAACCATAGCCATTCATTGACTACACCGTTATAATCCTCCGATGTTCCTTGCAAATGCCTTACAAGAGGCGGTGCCAACTGAACCTCTTGTTATTTTGCCCGACTAGCGTCTGAGCGTGCTTGACTGACATTGTAATTGTCAGCGATTATCCGTTGGGTCACGAAAATGATTGCGTGGTCTACACATGATCATTTTACGTCTGATTGCAATGTCTGCTGACGCTTAAATTCAAATCGTCTTAGTAGCTAACTCATTCATGCTTTTTCTCATCACTGCTATGTATGTCGTCGAGATTGTATATAGCTATTAGCAAAGCATTCAGATGCACACATACTGCCATCCTGGCTGCCGAGAGGGTTTACCCCGCTAAGAGTGTTGTATACAACCATACGGTGGCATTAATGATGGGATTGTTTACAATAGCCTTGCCAGGCGTTGATCTTCGTCGTGAAGCAGATCCACCATCTATCTCATAATCTTCATGTTAATGGACGACCAACCTTCTTCAAAACACAGGGTGCATACTGCCAGAATGCCCTTTTAGGTCCTAGTTACCTTACTACTTCGTTCGTAATATTCCGGATTTATACTGACGACATCTGTGTCATCCACCTTAGCCTTCATAGCCTTGGCTGCGAAGCGCCGCATACGCGGCAGGGTATTCAACACCAATCTGCGTCTGTTTCTTGATAAACAAATCTTATCTTCCACTATTCAGGATTGAGATCTATCCCCTATCAGTCACAGATGCCCATAGGCTTGTTCTCCGTTCTTAGACCTAAAGCCTCATGAGCACAATCCTCGAGTCCACCGTCGACTAGAACTATCTTAATCCTTTAAGACGACTATTATCGAGGTACTGTTCACTTATATCCCTTTCCAACGAGTGTGATATAGCAAATCCAGGTTGGGCCATGTCTTCTCCAGTAGTGTTTAGATACGTCAACGCCACGTGTTTTTCCTGGGATCAAAACCCAGAGTACGTCGAAGCTTGCCGCACAATACATCGAATGGGTGACCCGACGGCATATTGTAGGTTCACCATCTAGTCATCGTACCGATCTGAATTAACGGTACCGCAGCACCACCACATCCTCCAGGTGCAACACCGAATGATGTTACCAGCTTCAAAGTGGGGTAAGCAACCTCACGATGTTAAGCGTGAAAAACACAGCTAACGAAGAGCAGGTTGGCTGGCTGGAGCGAAAATAATCTTCCGGATGCAAGTATTGTGGATTTCAGCAGTAGCTTCGCTGATCGTGCTGCAGATTATGTATCAACTTTGGCCATGCAAAGCGTGGAAGACATCCAAAGAGGGTTCAAAGCCAGGCCCAAGGCTGGATGGTCAAGGAAATCCCATGCTGGAGAGATACCCGCGGCCAGGGCAAGATCTACGAACTATCCTCGACTTTCCCATTCTTCGCGGCATTGAGAAGGTTTAAATCCAAAAAGCCAGAGCAAAATCACGGATGCTGACGGTGATTAGATCAGCACAGAGGTACCGTGGTGGTTTCTCGAGGCTCTCTTTCGATTAGATCCGCGCTTGAAATGGGAAGATATTGACATGCTCATGGAGCATGTGGGCAAGAGACTGAAGCAGCCGATTCAGCGGAAATTCACCAATGCCCTCAATAATGCATGTTCGAGGGGTCGTCAAGATTGGTCCATGGTATCGTGGAGAGACAAATCAACAAGTGCCAAGAACAATGGCGCTCGAGATTGGGTCATTGCCAAACTTGACGACACCCAACGGGCATTGAATACGACTCGCGGATCGACGCCTGGTCTTGATCGGTTCGGTAATCGAGTGCCAATGCCAGCCGAACGAAGACACCGAAACTCCATCCACGCTCAACCAAGGAAGCTGAGGTCAAAGCCATCAGATCGTCCATCTGCTCGCTTACGAAGGGCGGCAAAGAGCCCCGAATCTCAGGATGGTGACGAGGAAGAAGAGACAGCTGTAGAAGGAAGTGGTGATGATGATAACGACGATGATGATAGTGACGTTCATCTGTACACTATGCCTCTACCGGTTTCTTGGCCAAAGAGAAAGCGGGCAACACCTGCTGAATATGCTGTCGAGGAGCAATTCGATGTCTCTGCCAACTCAGGGTTTGAGCTGGATACTGACTCAAAAGTAACACAGACCAAGCAACATGGTGAGACATTCGAAGGCCAACGTCCCGAGGTATCAACTAGGGGAAAGGCAAAGCAATTCCAGTATAAAGAGTCACATGTCCAGGAGAAGGAACCACCAAGAACTCGTAGGCGCAATGATGTGGGAGAAATTTCGTTGAAGCCGCTGTCACAACAGCCACCCTCTTCCATATCCACCAACGTTTCTCATTCCAGCAAGCCCAAACCCAAGCCGCAGTACGTCGAGCAAACACAAGGAAATCGCATGTATCGTCTGCCGCCTCACTCAACTTCATACGCGCAGGATCGTTCACACTCAAACCCATACGCATCGCAAGCTGCATACGGAGGACTAAGCAGTACATACCATGACATGTACGCTCCCAGGCAAGCAAAAATACCCAGCACCATAACACAAGGTGTGGTTGATACCGGTATCCCTCGTACATATTTACCGGTCACCGCGAGCGGACACGGTGTTTATCAACAGCAACCCATCTACGACCCACAAAGGAGTGCGGGTCTTGAGCAAGCCATGCTTATGCATTCAAGGAATGGACATATATCTCAGGCTCCTGATGAACCCTACCGAGCGACAAATGGGGCTGGTCAGTCGCTTGTAGCGCAAAGCCAGTTTGGAAGTCCTATCGGAAGCGGAATCGGATGGGGTCAGCGTTGGCCTTCAACGCACAGCAACCCCAGAACGTCTTACCATGGCTACCATGGCACTGAAGTGGGATCCCAAGCAACGCGATACACGAGCTTTCGGCGGGAAAATAATCATATCCCTACATTGCCCAACAGGTTGAATGTACAGGAGCCTGCTGAATACTTCAACAATAGTCGCACGACTGATGACGGGCCGATGGAGCGGTACTGGCTGGAATCCAGCAACCAACGATTGACCCAAGGGCCCAGTCAATCATCATCAATATTCGGCACACTACCATCCACCCAAGTGAATACCCAATCATCATCAAGGACTTACCCACATCCTCAATACGCCAGCTCGCCATGGTCATACACACCTCAACCCGACTATGTACCATTGGGCGACGGGCGAACTAGAGCTAATACACCTGCTATAACTGTACCCGCTAACGCCATACGAACGTTTATCCAACATGAGGCTACAGCTGTATCTGCGGGCAACCGGCATGATCTTGCCCCGCAGGCCATCGAAGCAAATATGGCACTCTGGCCTCGAGATTTGTTTGGAGGGCTTTTGGACCCTGCTCCATGGAATCTCGAGGGGGAATCGTTCTTCAATACTGGCCCAGATTCCAGTTGAAGGACCAGAGCCCGATCTTAGTCGCAAGTAGAGGAGGGAAAGCATACCTGGCTTCACATTGGTCTCGGAGATATCGTGAGTGTCAACATTGTCTTCAAGCGCGTCAACCCATTCTACACCCCCAAGTCAATGATGTTGAAACGAAGACACAGCACTCCCTTGTTGATGTTCTGAGGTCTACTGTTGTTGGTAAGTCCGCTAGGATCCTGCAGACCTGAAAATGTGGATCATCTTATGCTGTCAAGGCTGTCATGGTGGAGTTGTTGTTTGGGTGAAGCAATAATACACAAGTCATTCCTAGGGTCAGGCTCGGGCCGCCCAGGCCCGTTGATTGAAAGACAACTGGCTTGGCGTCCTTGGCATGACTTTGTAAGTAAGGCCTTGGCGCGTTGCTTCTCCGTGCAGAGGTCGGTAGAATGCTACTAGCATCACAAATATATGACATTTCTACCCAGTGGGGGGATACTATTCGTGTCCTAAAGTGTATACACGTCCCTTCAAACAGTGCTTTCACAGATTGTTAACTGATCCCCTTCCCTCCCGTCTTTTTCACTGGATTAGAACTTTTGATAAACCTCCAACATCCATATAAGGCAATAACAACGAGGCAGAATTTAAAATCATTGTGCCAACGATATAAGATTAGCGCTGTGTCCTAAGATATAGCTGCTTCGGAATGCTGTCGGAACGTGTGGGATAGAAACACCAAGGTCCGCGTTCAAGCCCTCTACTGTCATGATATGTTACTAGGACATGGATTATGTCACGATGATGGATATTAGCACTGGGTGGTCTGTTAATAACCAAGACACAGGAATATATATATCAACTGCGGGACTCTCTGCAAACTGATCCTCCGCACACGCTACTCCAGCGCACTCGCGTTTGGGCTGTCGCTATGTCCAGTCGTGTATTTGGAGCTGAGAAGAAATCGGGCGAGACGCTGCTATCTGATACATTATTACACTCCTCGAGGAATCACAAATCTCGTCAAGCTTCTAATTTCCATCCAAGATGATTAGCGTCCCATCATACCTTGGTACACGCCTTCTTCGGCTTTGTAACACTCTGAGCACGTGCCATTGCAGCAAGCGCTTAGTGGTGTTAAATTCAGATACCGGAAGTGTTTGGGGAGTGGTTGCCTTGATCTGCCATGCACCGTTAGTGTTGTACAGCCTTTGCGCCTTGGCATAAACCTTCACTTTTTGTGTTAGCTTGTCGGTGTTCAAAGAACGGGTTGTAGCTCCTAGGATTACCTTTGTCTTTCATTGTCGCCCATTCGATCAATGAGCCATACTCACATTCATGACTTGCTGTGCTTTCACTAGAACAAGGGCATTGATCTCTCTTTGAGCGCCAGTGAGACCTCGATCGCTTAGAAGACTCGTATATGAACCTTCAATTCTACCTCACCTCACCGATCCCCACTTGTCACGTTTCGAAGCTCGCCCACTTTCGATTCCAATCCTCTATCCCAAACTACAGACTAGACAGACGCTTTTCAAGACTTTAAGGACATTCCACCAGACCCAACAGAGATTTCAAGGAACCGACAACGGCCAATACAGAATGGCGGCAGAAAACAACGACAACATGTTTTTTACTGAGATACGGTCGCCGAGTGAAGCGAATTTCGACGACGGCCCGGACTTGGCACTTCGGACTGCCTACCGTTATCTCAAGAATTTGCCAAAGGTCGAACCGAACGGACTACCGGCAGATGAAAGAGATTGCGATATTTGCCTAGAAGCCTACGGGACGAATGGATTGGATGAGAAAATTGTGCGATTGCCACATTGTGGTCATAGGTGAGTACAGAATTCTTCCCACCATCGATCTAGATTTGATACTGACGACTAACAATAGGTTTGGCCTTGATTGCATCTACGAGTGGCTGTCGCCAACAAACATTCCGAATAGAAACACATGCCCTAAGTGCAGAGCGGTTCTCTTCGAGATAGACCACTCCGGCTACTCCGATGACGAGGATGATAGTGACACTGAAGAGGCCCCTAATATTGATGTCATACCGGAATTGCGTGCACTACTCGACATTCAGAGCTTCGAGTCATTTGTTGCGGCACTTGACTTTATCGAGCCCTTCATGCAAGGTGACCATCTCAGACCTAGAGCATTCAGATACTCAAGACAGATACACGCGATGTTCCATACGTTCTCGCACCTTCTGGATGCCGAAGAAAACCTTCCCAGTGTAGCTGTCGTCCAGGATATAGCGAGAAAGCTGGCAGCGCTGATGGGTCTGTTGTACGTCACCTTCGGTCCAATGATGGAATTCCTGCTATCGCCAGTCCCTTGGAGGGAAAATGGGCCACCGGTACATGATCTGCTTGACCAGAACAAGTATGAGATGATCAGTGTATCGATCCACCAATTCATGAGGTTTGAAGGGGTGTACTATCAACGCCCACATTGAGACGCGCACTTCGGGTATATTGGAGACTACTTTCGGGGATAGAAATTTGCAGATCGCGGCATAACATGCCCTAGCGAGAAATTATCACCTTAAGTATGCATGAAAAATAAACCGAAAATCATTGTCTCTTCGTAGCAGTCTCACTTTATCGTTGTGATAATTTTGTCGAGACTGTGATGTTGCGTAGCCGTTGAACTCCAGGTCCTTGTTGCCGAGTCTCTAGTACCCATCCTCAGTTCGTGTGTAAACTACTCGAAACTCTCCGCATGTCGTCTTCCTATTCCGTATCTTGGAAAGGACCGTCATCAACATTATATTGTTCCCAGAGAAAGCATGCTGGAGACGGCCAAAAGGGTTGTGATCATATTAAGTCAACAACCATGACCAGATTAGTGGCGGAGACTACCGAGACCATCACAGAGAAGCATAACCGCAAGGGACAGCCACAGGCCTGCTATACTACTGGTAGACGATCCATGAGCGCAGGAATCAAGCATGTTCATGTGCAGTGACAGCAACAAGCGTTGAAACGGCGTCGCAACCAAGGAGTGCAGCTCGCAACACACAAAAACAGATTTGTATAAGTCTTACACCCAATTCGCCTACGGTTTACGAAAGGCATCTAACAGCACGACAGGAATGGACTTAACCGTCAGGCAGACGAATGGCCCCCAAGCTACTTCATGCCACGTGATGTATAGTAAAAGAGAATCGGTGAGATGATTAGACGACTCCCTCAGACAGAAAATCGCGGTACAGCTCAACTGTGGGGGGAATTTTGCAAATTGTACGATGGTGGGAAGGGCAATGGTCAATTACGCAAGAACGATGACAAGGACAGAAGGGAGGCGACCTCAACACGGACTTGGTCAAGACAAAATTCCATCCCAACGTCGATGCGGTCAATTCTGGCGGCACAAATATGGCTGATGCTAGTTCTGAGGCTGGATACACGCGAGCAATCTTCTTATTGGATATCGACCACAGAAGGGAGATTGGAGCCCCAAAGAAAGCCAATGACTGGGGCCTGAGAAATACTTTATATTGGCCACATGACGTGACTGCCAAGCAATCATATCCAGACCACGGTGGACATTGTGAGGAAGCTCCGAAGCCACACATGACCGAAGGTGCAGCCGCATCGCAGATGAATGTAATAATAAGTGGCCGGACTCAACCGAAGAAGATAACGATGATGACAAGAACGACTCACTCGCGGTCAAAGACTCAGCCCGAAATGATACCAAACGATTTCTCGATATTTTGAAGGCGCTTTGGCGATTTGAGATCTCAATACCACGCTTAAGCTTAGAGGCGAGGAGATGCAATAGGTCAAGATCATCAAAAGATTGAACGGTAAGAAATCCGTGATTGATAGAGATCACAAATACTGTTCACTTCCACTCAGCTTGAAGACTGAGAGTTAGATCGTTGCAAGCCTAGTAGGATCAACAGATCGAGTGGGCTGGCATTTGAATCGATGCCTCATACGGGCTTGCTGGTTTCGAGAAAATCCACTCATCGAGCGTACGAGGCTCGCATCAGTCGACCTCAGCGGTAATTAAAAGTGAGATAGTTCGTCCAAATAAACACTGGGTGTCTAGAAATAGAACATCAGAGGCTCTACTCGGACCCATCAAGCCTCTTCGGAGAGAGGACTTGAGACATCGAAGCGCATGGTTTTCTACTCCGCGAAACGACTAGTCGTGTAGAGATGCGCTTCGTCAACTCCAAGTCCAAGTAGCCAAGCATAATTGATGAAGCTCGATGAAGTATCTGATGTGTAGACCTCCACGGGCAGAGGGAGTGCTATTTTGTAAGACCAATGCTCTCATGAAGCATAATCGAACGACACGGTGCAAATGATATGGAGACAAACAACGTACCAATCTATAACAAGCGATTCAGAGCCAATGGAGATCGTTTTATGCTGTTTGTTCTCACCATCTCCACCGTATAAAAGCCGTCATAGACGGGGTATAACTTGGTTCCCGGTTCAGTCTTCTCATCTTCGAGTCATACTAGCGCCAGATCTCTTCCCACACCTCCTCCGCCTTCTTCATACACTCTTCCTTCTTGTAGTCCTTCCCAGGCCACCCATACTCTGTATAGACTTCCTTCATGCGCTCTGCATCGCGTTTTGGAATCATGTCAGCCTTTCTCACATCTGTTGCCCGAGTGGGGAACTACGTGGCGGCAGAGTAAGTTCCTTGATTCCACTCTCGCACACCCATAGAGAATGGGGAGGGCGCTTTGGAAGGATACTTACAGCTACGCATTTTCGGAACTCGTCGTTCAGCATCTCGAAGAATCCTTTGGGCGTGTATGTAGGATAGCAATACCAATACATGTGGTCGTTCGCCTCGTCCGAATTATCCGGTGGCTACACGGAATCAGCTTCGCTACTCCATCCCACCAATACCACGTCTATCTCAATGGCTAAAGAAGAAAGGGAATCAATGAATTGACAACCTCACCAGCGACAAATCCGTTCCCATTTTCACCCCAACCTGGAAATCACAAATGGTGACAGTCCACCTTTCAGTATCACACAGAATTTAACATCCGTCCCTGCCTCCACTCGACCGCGCAATAGTCACCACATGTCCCGGCAACTCACAGATCTCCTCCAACGGGTCCGCAATACTGGGATCCGCATTTTTCACCCCGAAGCTCCTTTGGAAACCCTCTCTGGTGTAGTCGACGGAGGAGGTTTTCTCGTAGATCTGATAGGCGTGGTGGGTTGTATCGCGATCTATTACGGGTAGATGTTTGATGAGATTGACGGCGGTGGCGGTTTTGGAGAGGAAGCTGAGGTTTTCGGGGGTTAGAGTGGGCCAGCCGGTGGGTGGCGGGGTTTTGAGGGAGGAGGGAGGGAGGTGCAGGTTTATGAGGAAAGTGTAGAAGGAGGTGAGTTGAGAGATGAATTCAGATTGGGAAGAGACTGGGGATTGGAATTCGGGCATGGTTACGAGGGTTTGTAGGAGGTTTGTCAAGGAGACGCTGGGTAGCACCTAGATTAGGCGCATACCTAGAACAGGCGTAGCGTTATAAGGCTACAGCCTAATCAAGATAATTTTTATCTCTATAGAAGTAAAATATAAGGTTCATTACTTCTAGTACTTTATATATTAACTGGGAGTTATTATTTTATAAGTCTTCTAATATACTTTATCTATCTTAATAAGCTATTATTCTTATATCTATTTTATGAATAAGTTTAAATATAATATTATGATTATTATCCTATCTTATAAATATAATAATACTATCTCCTAGGAATATCTTATATCTTAGTAGTAATAGTAATAGTAATAGTAATATCTTATTTATTATAGGAAACTCTATTAAATTAAGCTATATTTATATATATATATAGTATTTATCATTTATATAATAGCTTATATACTTTACTAGATATAAAAGTAATATCCTTATTTTTATTATTCTACTTAGTTCTTACTTATAATATCTAATCCCTCTTTTAAATAATAATTATACTAGTATCTTTAATATATCTATCTATTATATTATAAAGCCTTGTTATAAGAAGGATAAGCTTTATATTTATTTTAAATAATCTCTTTATAGTATTATCTAGATACTAATTATACTTAGTAATTATACTAGACTAGTTTATTATAAAGCCTACTTTACTAGTATTCTTAATACTTCTCTCTTTATAAAAATACTTAGACCTAGTTATAAATACTTTATATAATCTCTTAGAATTTAACTAGGTTATAATAAATAATTAGAGTAATATATTACTAGTTAAACTAATTATAAACTTAATATAAATTACTTATAATCTTATTTATCTTATAAAATAAGCTTTATATAATAAAAAGGATAGAGTAAAGGTAAATACAAAGTTATATAATATAATAATTATACTAATTCTTACTTACTATTAATATAACTAGATAAGTATTAAGATAATTTATTTAATTAGTTAAGAATAGTATATTAAATATTAATTAAATAAATAAGATCTAAAGAGATTAAGATAGAATAGTTATATAATAACAGATAATAGATAATAGATAATAGAACTAATAAAACTAATAAAAATAAAAATTTAATAGTAATAACTATTAAATAAGTAAGGCTAATATTTATCCTAGTTAGAATAAAAGACTTGTAGCTTTAATCTTACTAAGTCTAATAATTATAGCTTATATCTTTATAATTCTAGTAATATCTTATATATATATATAAACTAATTTTTAGTATTAAGAGAGTATTAAAAAATATAAATTAATATTTTTTTTAGCCTACTTAAATAGAGATTATAAGTACTAATAATCTAATTTATAGCTTATAAAGTAGCTTATAAAGAAGATATAAAAAGAGAAGTTCTATTATATAAGATAGATTACTTAATAGTAAAACCTTAAATAGATATAGAATAATATAGACTTTATACTAGATAAATTTAGTATAAAGCCTACTTCTCTTTAATAAGAACTAGTATTAAAATATCTTAAAAGGGAATTAACAGCTTTTAATAAAAATAAAGAGATTAATAGATTATATTATAAGAATAATAAAAGCTAGTTATAACTTTCTACTTATATATTTTACTTCTACTTTATTTATTTACTTTATATTTAATAAAAACTTAATATCTATTATTAAATAGTTATAAGCTTAATAATACTTATAAAGGATTCTAGATACTTATAAGATATACTTATATATTAGAATTATAATTTATAATATTATAGATAGTTATTACTACTAGTTTAAAGAGGTACTTATAAGCTTATAAGATAGCTAATTACTAGTAGTACGCTAAGCTTTCTTGCTAACTCAATAGATGCTTGGTAGAGTGGCCTGATATTAGGATTCTATCTTACTCACCTCCGCTAACACCTTCTCTATTGATATCCTCCATCCATCTTCTCCTTTGCCAAGTAGTTTGATATTACTCAAGTCTCTGACTACCCAGTCCGCCCCCGCATCCATCAGCCCGTTCACACTGTGCGTAGTGGCAAGGGCCAGTACCTTACACCCAGCGTTCTTGCCTGCTTTTACACCAGTGGGACTATCCTCAACGACAAGTACAGGTGCTAGCTCTCCCAAGCCAATGCGTTGACGACCAAGGCTGTAAGGGTTAGGGTCCGGCTTACCCGCTTCAACGTCTTCTGCAGCAACCAATACCGGAGGGAAAGGAAGCGCCATGAGATCCAGCCAGCCGGACAGCAACACACGAGTACAGGAAGTGACAAGAGCCCATGGTACGCTCGCTGCGACAAGATTTTCCAGTAACGGCCGAGCACCGTGGACCTCGCTCGCATCAGAGCCGTACAATTTAGGAATCAGACTCTGGGTGTGGCGAACATCTATTGCGTAGATATAAGTATGATCTCGTAATACCAGTTGGAGATTCACGAACAATCCCAATTAGCTTTTGAGCTATCATATAGTCGTAGCGTGTCGATGGAGCGACGGCCTCGCGAGCTACGAAGAAGGACGTCGTAATCTACTCCTAGCTCAATACCAGCTCTGCGCTACTTTGTAAGTTATTGCCATTGAGTAAGAAGGAAGCTTTGTGCATGTAAGCGACGGAAGAGATATTATCGACTGACTTCTTCCAATGTTTGGTAATGGCGCCAGTCGTGTTTATGATTGTTCCATCCAAGTCGAACAAAAGGCCAGCGAACGCGTGGCTTTCTGGCTCCCCACTAAAAGCGTATTCATCTTGGCCTGTTACCATGTTTTGATGAGAATAGTACTACTGAGCCTTCGAGAAGTCTTCGCAATTATAGAGTCTTATTTCCAACGAATTTTTTTAAGTGCCTCAGCCCCGCTAGCCCCACGTATGCGGAAGCTAGTAAGCGTTTTGCTTATTAGTGGTATCTGCAGCTACTCATGATCATGCCAAAGTATTGGTCCGACTACGTTCGCGAAGCTCCTACGTTGTTGCGTTTGCCACTCCCGAACAATCGGTAGCGTTACTCTCCCGCTAGCAGGCACGTGGCAGGATAATGTGGTGGAGATCGGCCGGGAACAACTTCAGCTGATTATGTAATCAGGGTCTTGGCATGCACAGGCAGAGTTTTGTCATGCGTTGGCTTTTACATCGAGATAGACACATCATTAGTTACCAACAAATTGTTCCACTCCACCAATGAGACACCACATGCTTTATAACTTTCAGTATCATGTGCGGTCAAAATCGAGCTAGTATATGAATTCTGATGGGGTGGCCATGCTCGACCGCAGCCGTTCCCAGAAAACCCAATGGATTACAAACGACGATAATAGTGACTACATTAGGCCCGACCTGTCGAGTCGACAATTTGGAACATTCTGGTGCATTTTGCGTTAAGCGCTGGATCGAACCACGAGATTTTGTCATGATTTGGTGCAGTGTGCAAATTAATTGAACAGTTGCAATTATTGAGACAGTTGAACTGTCAGTGACTGCACAGGCTCTGTCGTTGGATCATCACGAGTATTGGCTCTGCAATAGGAATGCACCTCGCTTTCGTTTAAGAACAGT